>OBLI01002576.1_pt1 | contig 15104 bp, 15 predicted proteins | sample 1519701 | NCBI WGS metagenome assembly OBLI01 (sample SAMEA3663005, study PRJEB22513) | pig gut metagenome | biome: pig gut; feature: pig-associated habitat; material: faeces | place: France | collected 2012 | reverse complement strand
ATATGTTGCCAGAAGCATTCGCGGTTTCTCGTGAAGGTGCTAAACGGGTTCTTGGACTCTATCCATTCCATGTTCAAATTATGGGGGGAATTGTTCTTCACGAAGGTAATATCGCAGAAATGCGGACTGGTGAAGGTAAGACGTTAACTGCCACAATGCCGGTTTACCTTAATGCGATCTCGGGAAAAGGTGTTCATGTTATTACTGTTAATGAATACTTGTCAAAGCGTGATGCTACCGAAATGGGACAGCTTTATAATTGGCTTGGATGTTCTGTTGGTATTAACAACTCAGAGATGAGCCCTGATCAAAAACGAGAAGCATATAAAGCTGATATTATGTATTCCACTAATAGTGAAATTGGATTTGATTACCTTCGTGATAACATGGCTGTTTACAAAGAAGACCAAGTCCAACGTGGGTTAAACTATGCTTTAGTTGATGAGGTGGATTCAATTTTAATTGATGAAGCGCGAACACCGTTAATCATTTCAGGACCAGGAACGGGAACTTCTAAGTTATACAAACAGACTGATCGGTTTGTTAAGCAGTTAAAGAAAGATGTTGATTACAAGATTGATCTTGAATCAAAGACAGTTTCATTAACTGATGAAGGAATTAAAAAAGCTGAAAAATACTTCAACTTAAAGAACCTATATGATCCAGAAAATACTGCGTTGACCCACCACTTGGATCAGGCTTTGCGTGCTAACTATATCATGCTTTTGGATAAGGATTATGTGGTTCAAGATGGTGAAGTATTAATTGTTGACTCCTTTACTGGACGTGTAATGGAAGGTCGGCGTTTCTCTGATGGCCTGCACCAAGCTATTGAAGCCAAAGAAGGCGTAGAAATTCAAGAAGAAAATAAGACAATGGCTAACATTACATACCAGAACTTATTCCGGATGTATAACAAACTGGCGGGGATGACTGGTACTGCTAAAACTGAACAAGAAGAATTCCGTGAAATTTACAACATGGAAACTATTACTATTCCAACTAACCGTCCCGTTCAGCGGAAAGACGAGCCTGACTTGCTTTATCCAACATTACAAAGTAAGTTTGCAGCTGTTGTCGATCGGATTAAGAAACTTCATGCTAAAGGGCAACCAATTTTAGTTGGGACAGTTGCTGTTGAAACTTCTGAATACCTATCTCAACTTCTTGATAAAGAGAACATTCCGCATGTTGTTTTAAACGCTAAGAATCACGCTAAGGAAGCGGAAATTGTTAAAAATGCTGGTCAAAAAGGTGCAGTAACTATCGCTACCAACATGGCTGGGCGGGGGACAGATATTAAGTTAGGCCCTGGAGTACGTGAAATTGGTGGACTTGCGGTTATTGGTACTGAACGACATGAATCACGGCGGATTGATAATCAGCTTCGTGGACGTTCTGGGCGGCAAGGTGATCCTGGTCTATCACAATTCTACCTATCGCTTGAAGATGATTTGATGAAGCGATTTGGTGGGGACCGGATCAAAGCCTTCTTAGAACGGATGAAGGTTAATGATGAAGATGCTGTCATTAAAAGTCGTTTCTTAACTCACCAGGTTGAATCAGCTCAAAAGCGGGTTGAAGGTAACAACTACGATTCACGGAAGAACGTTCTTCAATATGATGATGTTATGCGTGAACAACGTGAAATCATCTATAAAGAGCGGCAACAAATTATCACTGAAGATAAGTCGCTGAAGTGGGTCCTTATGCCAATGTTTAGACGGACAATCCAGCGTGAAGTTGATCAACATACCCTTGGTGACAAGAAGGATTGGGATTTACAAGGAATTGTTGACTTTGCAGAAGAAGTCTTAATCAAGCCTGATACCATCACAGTTAAGGATCTAGAAGGTAAATCACCTCAAGAAATGGTGGATTACTTGATGACATTTGCCCAGGGAGTTTATAAGGAAAAGCAAAAACAACTTTATGATCCAGCACAAATGCTTGAATTTGAAAAGGTTGTTATTTTGCGGGTAGTTGACTCACACTGGACTGATCATATTGACATCATGGATCAATTCCGGCAGTCAGTTGGCTTACGTGGATATGGACAATTAAATCCATTGGTTGAATATCAAACTGCTGGTTATCACATGTTTGAACAAATGATTGCTGATATTGAGTACGAAACTACTCGACTCTTCATGAAGTCAGAAATTCGGCAAAATGTAACACGTTAATTGTTAATTACTACTAGGTACGGCAGTAAGGTAACCCATGGCGGTACCGCTGCCGTATTGTTGTATAACGGAGGTTCGATTGTGGAATTAAATGAAGCAAAAAAACAAGTAGAATCAATGCAAAAAGAAGTTACGCACTTCGGGAGGTCTCTTTGACTTAGATGCACTAGATGAGCGCATTGCAGAAATTGAACAGGAAATGGCTCAACCAGACTTTTGGAATGATAATGAGCAGGCACAAAAGGTTATTGCGGAAAATAATATTTTAAAAGAGAAACGGGATACTTTTGTGAATTTACGTGATCAGATTAGCGATCTTGAAACGTCGCTTGAATTACTCGCGGTCGAACCGGACGATGATTTACAAAAAGATTTCGAAGCATCATTTACAAATACACAAAAGGCCTTAGAACAGTATCGGTTGACCCAACTTCTTGATGGGGAATACGACGCTAAAAATGCTATTTTAGAAATTCATCCCGGAGCGGGCGGCACTGAGGCCCAAGATTGGGGTGAAATGCTTCTGCGGATGTATGTTCGTTGGGGTGAACAGCATGGCTTCTCTGTTGAAACAGCAAGTTATGAAGCCGGTGATGAAGCTGGTATCAAGAGTGTTACGCTGCTAATTAAAGGGCATAATGCGTTTGGTTATCTTCGTAGTGAAAAGGGAGTCCATCGGCTTGTTCGTATTTCCCCATTTGACGCGGCTGGTCGGCGTCATACATCATTTGCTTCGGTTGATGTAATGCCAGAGTTAGATGATAGTGTTGAAGTTGATATTGATCCATCAGATTTACGAGTTGACACTTTCCGGTCTAGTGGTGCTGGTGGTCAACATATTAACAAAACAGAATCTGCTGTTCGAATTACGCATATTCCAACCGGGATTGTAACCTCTTCTCAAGCTGAACGATCCCAACTTCAAAACCGAGTGACTGCAATGAATATGTTAAAATCAAAGTTGTATGAACTGGAAGAAGAAAAGAAAGCAAAAAAACGGGCGGAAATTGAGGGTGAACAACTTGATATTGGTTGGGGTTCTCAAATTCGTTCATATGTTTTTCACCCATACACCCTAGTCAAGGATAATCGTACGGGTTATGAAACCCATAATGGGCAAGCTGTAATGGACGGGGACCTTGATCCATTTATTGATGCTTTCCTCCAGTGGAAACTTAGTCAAAAGAATCCTCAATAAGTTATTTAGTTTGGAAGGAAGTGAGTAAAGTGCGCGAAAGCCAACATAAAAGATTAACTCGCTCAGGATCAGATCGAATGATAGCTGGTGTATTTGGCGGAATTGGCCAGTACTTTAAGATTCAGCCAAATATTTTACGTATTTTATATGTCTTACTGACTATTTTTACCGGTTTTGTTCCAGGTATTATTATCTATATTATTTTGGTAATAATAATGCCTGCTGATCCGCAAAATCCCGATTTACTAGGATTTTTAAAGTCCTTCAGTGAATCACAAAAAACATCTCAACAGCCTCACCAACGTTCTCGGCGGACTTTAACGAATGTCGAGGAAAAAGACATTAAAAGAAATGGAAGATCATGATGGAATTTTGGAAACGAGTATTGATTGATACAATCCTTTTTATTGCCCTTGCTGGTTTATTTGCCGGAACAGGGATGTTTTATATCACAAGTGCTTGGATTGCACCATTGGCAAGCTTTGTGTTAGCAATTTTGAACGTTGCTATTAAGCCAATTTTAGTAATTTTATCGTTGCCGATTAATATTTTGACCCTGGGCCTTTTTAGTGTTGTAATTAATGGAATTATGCTACAACTAACATCGATGCTTGTCGGGTCGGCAAACTTTCATTTTTCGTCATTTGGTTCTGCAATGTTGATTGCGATTATTATGGCAATTTTCAATGCAGTTATCACAAGTCACGAGGATAGATTGTAAAGGAGTGGAGAAAAATGCCAAACAATGTAACGGTGCAAGAATTAGTTGATAAGGTCCGGTTAAAAGTCTTGCAAGGAGAAGATTACCTCCAACGGAAGATAACAACCAGTGATATTTCACGGCCGGCCCTTGAATTCGCGGGGTATTTCAAGTATTATCCAGCAGCACGGATTCAATTGTTAGGAATCACGGAAACCTCATTTGCTAAAGACTTAACTCATGAGCAACGTGAGGAGTACATGACAAAAATGTGTATGCCACAAACACCATGTTTTGTTATCTCAACTAATCTGCCAATTCCTAAGGAGCTAAAGAAGGCGGCGGAAGATGCAAAAATTCCAATCTTAGGAACGCATTTAACCTCTTCCCAAATATTAAGTAACATGACTTCTTACTTGCTTGAACGTTTGGCACCACGAAAGTCTCTCCACGGTGTATTAGTTGATATAAGTGGGGTTGGAGTGCTCATTACTGGTGATTCGGGAGTGGGTAAGAGTGAGACCGCGTTGGAACTTGTGCGTCGTGGACACCGACTGATTGCTGATGATCGGGTAGAAGTTTACGCCCGTGACGAACAGACTTTGGTAGGGACTGCTCCGCAAATTTTAAAACACTTAATGGAAATTCGTGGAATTGGAATCATTGATGTCTCTACGCTCTATGGAACAGGGGCAATTATGCCTTCTGATCAAATTAGTTTAATTGTTCACCTTGAAACGTGGACTCCAGATGTACAGTTTGATCGTCTTGGTGATCGTGGAGATACTCAAACAATTCAAGGTGTCATTGTGCCTAAAGTCTCTGTGCCGGTTAAAACTGGTCGTAATTTGGCAATTATTATTGAATCAGCTGCCATGAATTATCGGGCTGAGACAATGGGCTATGATGCGACTGAAACATTTGATCGAAACCTTAACCAGTTGATTAAGCAGAATTCAGAACGTGATAGTAAAAATAACAAGGGGGCGGCAAACTAGATGATTAATCCAGGAATAAAAGCCGCTTTAAACCCAACCGCTTTCCAAGGTGGTCCATTTACTATTCACTGGTATGGCGTAATTATTGCTAGCGGGGTAGTTTTGGCTCTTTTGCTAGCCGTTCGTGAAGGAAAGCGAGAGGGAATTCCTGAAGATGATTTTTATGATTATCTTTTATGGGCGCTCCCGATTGCGATAATTTGCGCGCGAATTTACTATGTAGTATTTCAGTGCATCCAAGTGAGATTATTGCTATCTGGGATGGTGGAATTGCAATATATGGAGCAATTTTAGGAGGCTTTATTGTTTTACTTGTCTTTTGCCATTACCGCCATTTATCTAGTTGGCTGATGATGGACATCATTGCCCCAACCCTTATTATGGCTCAAGGAATTGGCCGTTGGGGTAACTTTATGAATCAAGAGGCATTTGGCGATATTACGACACGGGCGCATCTAATGGCTCAGCATATTCCGAGTTGGATAATAAACCAAATGTATATCGGCGGTCACTATCGAATTCCAACGTTCTTATACGAATCATTATGGGATTTAACTGGCTTTGCATTATTAATGTTACTTCGCCATCGCAAACATCTATTTCGTCGCGGTGAAATTTTCTTAACTTATGTAATGTGGTATGCGTTTGGACGCTTCTTTATTGAAGGAATGCGGACCGATAGTTTAATGCTCGGAAATATCCGCATTTCGCAATTACTTTCGATAGTGTTTTTTGTCAGTGCATTAGTAATACTAATAATTCGACGTCATAAAAATATTTCGTGGTATTATAACGGAATAAACAAAAATTAATTGAATTAGAGAAGGAGAAAAAATTATGGCAGAAAAAATTGCTGTTTTAGGTGCTGGTTCGTGGGGCAGTGTTTTAGCAAACATGCTTACAGAAAATGGCCACGATGTAACATTATGGTCTCGTAATGAGGAACAAGTTAAGCAATTAAATACTGAACATACAAATCCTCACTATATGAAAGATTTTGTTTATTCTACTAACTTAACAGCAACAACGGACATGAAAAAAGCTGTTAAGGGTGCCAGTGTGGTCCTGATTGTAATTCCAACAAAGGGTCTTCGTGAAGTTGCTAAGCAATTAAATGCAATTTTGACTGAATTACATCAAAAACCGTTAATTATTCACGCAACGAAAGGCTTAGAACAAAATACTTATAAGCGGCCATCGGAAATGCTTAGCGAAGATATTTCTCCTGAAAACCGTCAGGCAATTGTTGTTTTATCAGGTCCGAGTCATGCTGAAGATGTGGCGATTAAAGATATGACAGCTGTAACCGCAGCTTGTGAGGACCTGGCCAGTGCTAAAAAGGCGCAGAAGTTATTTAGTAATTCTTATTTCCGTGTGTACACTAATGACGATGTAATTGGTGCCGAATTTGGCGCAGCCTTAAAGAACATTATTGCAATTGGTGCTGGAGCTATTCAGGGACTTGGTTATCATGATAATGCTCGGGCAGCGTTAATTACTCGTGGACTTGCAGAAATTCGCCGATTGGGAGTTGCTTTTGGTGCCAACCCGATGACTTTTATTGGTCTTTCTGGGGTTGGTGACCTTGTTGTTACTGCTACCAGTAAAAATTCTCGAAATTGGCGTGCTGGCTATCAATTGGGGCAAGGAAAAAAGCTTCAAGATGTAATTGATAATATGGGAATGGTTATCGAAGGTGTCTATACTACCAAAGCCGCTTATGAATTAAGTCGTAAACGACAAGTACAGATGCCAATTACCGAAGCTCTTTACCGTGTTTTGTATGAAGGCGAAGATATTAAAACTGCAATTTCTCAATTAATGGACCGAGATCTTACTTCAGAAAACGAATAAATATGGTAAAATGCTAGAGGATGGATATTGAGAGAAATTGAAACATGGAAAGGGTTTTATAAGTATGAAACGTGTTAGAAAAGCCATTATTCCTGCTGCCGGTTTAGGAACTCGTTTTCTTCCTGCAACCAAGGCATTGGCAAAGGAAATGTTACCAATTGTTGATAAGCCAACAATTCAATTTATCGTTGAAGAAGCGCGCAAATCAGGAATTGAAGATATTGTTGTTGTTGATGGAAAGAATAAGCGGTCTATCGAAGACCATTTTGACTCTAATCCAGAGTTGGAAGATAATCTTCGTTCAAAACACAAGGATGAGATGTTAAAGATGGTTGAAGAAACAACCGATGTTAATATTTACTTCATTCGTCAATCTCATCCTCGTGGTTTAGGGGACGCTGTTTTAACTGCTCGTGATTTTATCGGGGATGAACCATTTGTTGTTATGCTTGGGGATGACCTTAATAACATTAACAACAAGAATGAAGCTTTAACTAAGCAATTGATTGAAAGTTATAACCAAACTGGCGCATCTACTCTTGCTGTTATGCGGGTTCCACATGAAGATACTGCAAAGTATGGTGTAATTAACCCTAGCAAGGAAGTTACGCCAGGTCTCTATAACGTAACTAGCTTCGTTGAAAAGCCAGCTCCTAAAGATGCGCCAAGTGATTTAGCAATTATTGGTCGATATGTCTTTACTCCAGAAATCTTTGACGTATTGGCAAAGACTAAGCCAGGTAAGGGCGGCGAAATCCAATTAACTGATGCAATTGATACTTTGAACCAAACTCAACGGGTATTCGCTTGTGAATACAAGGGTGACCGTTACGATGTTGGTAATAAGTTTGGCTGGGTTAAGACAAACATTGAATATGGTTTGGAACACCCACAAGTTAAAGAAGAATTGCGTGAATACATTAAGGAATTAGGCGCAAAACTTGCTGCTGAAGATAAGCAAAATAATTCTAAGAAGTAAGACTAGCATTAGCCTTTTAACAAAAATAAACCTTCAAGATTCGTTATAGGGATCTTGAAGGTTTATTTTTTTACATATCTTCAACAACGACATATTCCATATCAAGTGGACCGTGAACACCAACGATTAGTACCATTTCAATATCACCAGAATTAGATGGGCCGGTAATAAAGTTGATGTTTGATGTTTGTAAACTACCATCCTGAATTGCTTTTTGATAATAATCCATTGCTTGCCGTGAACGTGGTAAAATTTTGCTTTTCGGCACAATAGCTAGGTAATGGGTTGGAAGAAAATGGAACATCCGTCCTTGTTGTGGGTAGGTTGCAACGGTTACTGTCCCTGACTCGGCTAATAGAAAGTCCGCGAAACCAATTGCCCCATCACTGTTATTTGCATTTACAATGTTTTGCCGCCCAAATTCAGGCTCCCAATAGTAAATAGGATCTACTCGCAAATTATCCTGCCATTTCCCCAATGAATAATCTTGCCATTTTTCTTCATCAAAGGAGGGAAGCATTAAACTTTTAATCTCTTTTTCTTGGATAAAATCATTAAGAGTATGGCCAAGATCGGCTGATTTAACAACATGGAAATCAACATGAACTTTTTCACTATTTTTGCGCGCAAGGTCAAGAAGTTCATCCTGACTTTTTCCAGCAAGGGTAGTTTCTGGCAGATCATTAACGGGGACAAATGGATCTTCACTAAGCGTATGACGTGGGCGGTTGGCAGCCTTTGCAATTCGATTTAAGAAGTCTTCTTGATTCTTAGTAGTGTTTGCTTCTTGTAAGTAATCAGTCATTTCCCTGTTCCTCCTCTTCTTCATAATGGTGGTACCAATGACGGAAATTTTGATGATACTTCGGTGGAACAGCGAGATCACGAACGTCTACCCAGCCATGAGCTAGTTTAGGAGCAATTGCGGGAAGGTGGTTAATTTTACCATCTGGATAAAGGTTCTTAATGTCTTCAGGAGTTGTTTTCTTGCCAAATGGCTCAAGAGCAATATGAGCAAATCGCATTGCATCATTAAAAAGCGTAGGGGAGCTGGTCCCTTTACCAACTGCCTTCAAAAGAGCATTAGAAGGACTGTGATCTAAATGAAGCTCATCCATTTCTACATAACGGTGATGACGGATTAACTCATGAAGGGGAATTTTAACAGGACAAGTTTCCGTGCAAGCAGCACATAGACTACATGCATATGGCAATTCCTTGAATTCTTGATAACCACCTAAAATCGGCGAAAGAACTTCACCCATTGGACCTGGATAAATCGATCCATAGCCCTTTCCACCGACTTGCCGGTAAACGGGGCAAACGTTTAAGCAAGAGCCACAACGGATACATTGAAGCATTGGTTCAAAATCAGAATTCAGCATCTTGGAACGACCATTATCAACAATGACAACATAGAAGTCGTCTGGTCCATCTGCTTCATCCGCTTCTTTACCTTTTGAGAAAGTACAGTAACTAGTTAGTTTTTGACCAACTGCACTTCGACATAAAACATTGTCGAGGACTTCTGCTTCTTTTAAGCTTGGTACAATTCGCTCCATCCCCATGACTACAACTTGGGTTTGGGGAATCGCCATACTTATATCAGCATTTCCTTCGTTTGTGACTAGGTTAATCATCCCGTTATCAGCAATCGCAAAGTTACAGCCAGTAATGCCAAAATCAGCTTGCATAAAGTAATTACGGAGATAGTGACGGACAAATCTTGCCATGTGTTCAGGGTCGTTATCACCATCATAACCGAGTTTTTCAAAAACTTTTTGAATTTGGTTGCGGTTTTTATGCAATGTAGGGAAAACAATATGTGTTGGTTCATCCCAATTATCTTCTTGCAAAATAAATTCAGCTAAATCTGTTTCCATTAATGAAAGGCCAGGGATAGTCAATAGTTCTTTATCAAGGCCAATTTCTGTAGTAACCATTGACTTTGATTTAACAATGTGATGAGCTTGCTTTTTGATTGCTAATTGTTTAATAAAGGTACTTGCTTCGTCACCATCTTTGGCAAAGAAAACATGTCCACCATTTTTTTGAACATTGTCACTGAATTCTTCCAAGTAATCTGGAAGGTGCTTAATAACATGTTGACGAATTTCGGCAGAGAGATCACGCCAACCTTCCCAATGACCTAACTGACGACGCGCTTCTGTTCGTTTTTGGAATTGAGCGTCTTGTGCTTTAGCAACCGATGCCCTCATAAATTTATCGGCTTCCGCGTCCTTGATTCGTTCCGTAAAAGGCTTATCGCTTGTGGCTATTCCCATCTAAAACACCCCGTTTCCGTTTGCTGGTACCATTACATGATCAGTATCTTTGATATAAGTGATCCGGCTAGTGTCAACGTTATGATTAAGGACCTCAGCAATGTGCATAATCGTAATGTGAGAGCCATCCCGGCGACGGTTAATTCGTCCACCAATATTCATTAAACATGTTTGCTCACAAGCAATAAGAATATGTGCTTTCGTCTTCAAAACATTATTTGCTTTATCATCGACCATAGCTTCAGAGAGAAGAGGTTCTTTAGCGGAGAATGTTCCCCCAAAGCCACAACATAATTGAATATTATGAAGGGGGATGAGTTCGAGTCCCTTGACGTGTTCAAGAAGAACAATTGGTGCCGTGCGTTCACCAAGAAGACGAGTCATGTGGCAAGAACGGTGAAAGGTTGCCGTATCATCTAGTTCTGCACCGCAATCAAGAATACCGAGAACCCGGTAAATAAATTGCGTTAGTTCAAAAGATTTATCATAAAGAATTTGTGCTTTCTTCGAATACTCTGGATCATCTTTGAAAACGTTCTTGTATTCATGAAGCATGGCAACACATGATCCGGAAGGCCCAACAATATAATCGGCGTCAATACTTAAAAGGGCATCGAGCTGATTTTTAAATGTAGCGATTGTTTCGCGATCATAACCGCTATTATAGGTTGGTTGCCCGCAGCAGATTTGTTTATTAGGGAAAAATGTTTCGCAGCCAAAACGTTGGAGAAGTTCAACCGTTGCCTTTCCAACATCTGGATAAAGCAGGTCAACTATACAAGTAGAAAAAATACAGACTTTCATACATGCGTGCATTAGTTGGATGCACTTCGCCTCCTTAAAAATAAAAAAATATAATTGCTTATCATAATAAGTATAACGCAAATGTGATAACATTAGGATTGAAAACGATTTAATTGACTGGAAATAATATATAAAATCATAATATTAGTTATAGCTTGATAAAGAATATCACTGATAAAAAGTAAGCAAAGTGATAGACAAAAAGATTCAAAGTCGGTATGATATGGATAGTAAAAATTGTTCGAGGAGGAAGAGAGTAATGGCTGAAAGTAAGCAATATGATGTTGTAATTATTGGTGCCGGTCCAGGTGGAATGACCGCAGCAATGTATGCATCCCGTGCAAACCTATCTGTCTTGATGCTTGATCGTGGAATTTATGGCGGAAACTTGAATAATACTGCTGAAATTGAAAATTATACAGGATTTAAGAGTGTTAAGGGTCCTGAACTTGCCCAACAGATGTATGAAGGTGCAACTCAATTTGGCGCAGAATATGCTTATGGAACAGTAACCAAAGTAGATCTTGATGGCGACTTAAAGAAGATCACTACTGACATGGATGAAACATATACTGCAAAGGCGGTTGTAATTGCGACTGGATCTGATCAGCGGCACCTCAACGTCCCTGGAGAAGAAGAATTTGGTGGCCGCGGTGTTTCATACTGTGCGGTTTGTGATGGCGCTTTCTTTAAGGGAAAGCATCTTATTGTCGTTGGTGGTGGTGATGCGGCTGTTGAAGAGGGAGTTTACTTAACGCAATTAGCTTCCAAAGTAACAGTGCTTGTTCGTCGTGATGAGCTCCGGGCTGAACCAATTATTCAAGCAGAAGCGATGAATAATGATAAGATTGAGTTTGTTTACAACACTAGTGTGACTGAAATTGTTGGGGATGATATTAAAGTAACAGGTGTTAAAACTCATAATAATAAGACTGGTGAAGATGGTGAAATGGCTGCAGATGGTGTCTTCATTTATGTTGGCAATTTCCCAATGACCGCTGCTTTTAAGAATTTAGATATTCTAGATGATCAAGGCTGGGTAAAGACTGATGAGCGAATGCGGACGGCAGTACCAGGTATTTTTGCCATTGGGGACGTTCGTGAAACACCATTACGACAGGTTGCAACAGCTGTTGGTGATGGTGCAATTGCTGGACAGCAAGTTTACCAATACATTAAATCGATGGCTTAATAAAAAGGATGTTAGAGAAAAGCTCTAGCATCTTTTTTTGTTTAGTGTTATAGTTTTGATTAAAAAATAATTAGAAAAGGAGGGCGATTACCATTGGAAAATGATGAAAAGGTAAAGCTATTACAGAAGTTGATCCAGATAAATACTGTAAATGGTAATGAAGAAGACGAAGCTAATTATATTAAAAGGGTCTTAGAAGCTCATCATATTTCTTGCAAACTAGTTTCCTTTGCACCAAATCGAACCAATTTAATTGCAGAGATTGGTAATGATAAGGGACCGGTACTCGCCCTAGCTGGACACTTGGATACTGTTGATCCAAGTGATCCGCAAAAATGGACATACCCGCCATTCGCTGGCCAATTAGCAGACGGTAAAATCTATGGTCGGGGTGCAGTTGATATGAAGTCCGGGTTGGCAGCCATGGTGGGCGCTTTAATTGAGCTTAAAGAAGCAGATTTGCCAAAACATGGGAAAGTTCGCCTGATTGCCACTGTTGATGAAGAAGTTGGAGGAAAGGGTTCGCTTGAACTTACTGATCAAGGATACGTACACGATGTTGACGCAATGATCATTGGGGAAGCTACCACTGGTCAAATCGAGTATGCCCACTGTGGCTCCTTTGATTATATTGTTGAATCTCATGGGAAATTGGCTCATAGTTCACAACCAGAACTAGGGGCAAATGCTGTTATGAATCTAGTGAAATTTATCAATAAAGAATCACGGGCGTTTGACGATGCAGCAGTAAGTCCCACCCTAGGAAAATTAATTCATAGTGTGACTGTCTTTCATGGTGGTGACCAGTTAAACTCAATTCCTGATTTTGCATACTTAAAAGGAAATGTTCGCACGATTCCAGAATGTGATAATGTGGAGACGCAAAAAAGATTACAGGATATTATTGATGGGTTAAACAAGGAACCTAAAATTCAATTGAAGTTAAAAGTTGTTGCCAGTTTTATGCCAGTGGTTACAAATAAGCAAGATCGCTTCATTGCCCTTGCTCAAACGGCAATTAAAAAGGTTAGCGGCAGGCAACCGGATGTAGTGATTTCTCATGGGGCAACGGATGCATCCCGCTATGTTTTAGACAATCATAACTTTCCAATAATTGAATACGGACCAGGGATTGAAAAGTTATCACACCAAATTGATGAACGTATTGCGCTTGATGATTATTTAACGGCTCAGCAAGCTTATGTTGAAATTGCTAAACAATATTTGAATAATACTAAAGACGATGAACAGGCTAGTAGTTAAGCATGACCGTACAGAGACTCCGGCTGATGGAAAAGGAGCTTTTATACTAATGAATCACACCTGGGAGTAAAGATTTTTTGACTGAAAGAAGAATCCGGGAGTCACCCGTTATCACAAAGAGTTTCGTCGCAAATGACTGAACTTAATGAGGCAGTTGCTGTGAGGTAGCTGTGAAAAAAGGTGGCACCACGCATACTAAATACGTCCTTTGAAGATTTATTCTTCAAGGGGCGTTTTTTGATAAAGGAGAAGATAAGTATGAAGAAAAAGATAATTAATTTCGGATTAGTTTTAATATTGCTTTTACCTTTAATTGTTTTTGCAAGTGGCTTTAAGATTCAAAATGAGAATTACCGGGCGAACCACACAGATACGTGGGAAAGAATAAAGAAGCGGGGAACATTACTTATCGGGGTTGATGATACCTTTGTTCCGATGGATTTTCGAAAAAAGAACGGTCAATTGATTGGTCAATGAAGGAAACCGAATTAAAAAATGGCACAATTGATTGTATTTGGAACGGTTATACAGCAACTCCTGCACGACAAAAACGAATTGCATTTAGCAGAGTTTATGAGCTATCTGGCCAATCATTAGTGGTACGGAAAGATAGTAAAATTAAAAATTTCGCGGATATGAAAGGAAAAACGTTGGGGATTCAAGAAAGCTCAACTGCTCAAACTGATTTTGACAAATATCCCCAAGTATTGAAGAAACTAGTTAAAAGACAAAAGCCAATTCTTTATCAAGATAACTCGAGTGCTTTCATGGATCTGCAAGCAGGCCGCACCCAAGGAGTACTTGCCGGGACTGTCTATGCAGGCTATTATGCGACCCACATTGCAAATAATAATTATAAATTGATTTCAGCATCTGCTTATCCTGCAGATCGGGTTGCGATTGGAATGAGGAAGGGGGACCGGACGCTTATTAATAAAATTAACTACGCTCTTGGGGTTCTTCAAAAGGACGGTACCTTACGACGGATTAATAAAAAATGGCTAGGAATTAATAGTAATTATCTGGGACCGGTTGCTGAATTTCAAAAATCCAACAATAATCGTTAATGATTTGCTAAAATTTAATATAACAAGGACTAAGGAGGTTTTTTAATGGGTGCAATCAAATGTAATGATACATTAGCGGTGTCAATTCATCGGATTCGTAATTCAGATTTAAACGAACACGGGACAGTATACGGGGGACGAATCTTGGAATTAATTGATGGTCAAGCCTCGGTAGCAGCAATGCGAGTAGCTCGGACAACAGTTGCAACAGTGTCAATGGATGAGATCCAATTTCTGCGACCATTTGACCTTCAAGATTCAATGTGTATGGAGGCATACGTTACCGGCTTTGGGAAGCGGTCAATTGAAGTATTTACAAAAGTAATTGGCGAGCACTTGATGACCGGTGAACGTTTCCTCGGCTTCTATTGTTTTATGACTTTTGTAATTCTTGATCCTGAAAAACAAACGGCATTTAATAAATTAATTCCAGAAACTGAAGAGCAAAAGACGTTAATGGCAACATATTCTCAACGTGTTAGGCAACGCCAAATCCAGCGGCAAAAACAGCAAGAATTTCTGCCTCATATTTCAATTTCCAAGCCGTGGTAAAACTTTAGTAAAAATTTAAGTAAAAA
>OBLI01002575.1_pt1 | contig 15104 bp, 11 predicted proteins | sample 1519701 | NCBI WGS metagenome assembly OBLI01 (sample SAMEA3663005, study PRJEB22513) | pig gut metagenome | biome: pig gut; feature: pig-associated habitat; material: faeces | place: France | collected 2012 | reverse complement strand
ATATTATCAGGCTCAGTTAGCTTGAGCAACGCCGTGCCACCGCCAAAAAGCTTCCCGTAGCATTGCGCAAAATACACATTAATTTGCGTAAAGGCTTCCTTAAAGCGCTTAGTCATTCCGCTATTGATTTCACTGATAACTGCTTCCAGATTATCCTTAGCCGTGGACAAATCCTCAAACTGCTTGCGCAGGAACTCGCTACGCTCCTTCACTGCTCGATACTCTTCGATTGCAGCTGCATTGATAGGTCCCAGCTCCGTAATCGCTAAGGATAACTTGCTAGCCTTACGCTGCAGGGCCTTTAAATCTAACTCCGCTAGCTGGCTTACATCCTCGAGACGCGCCTGCGCCTCGTCCATGTGGTAGTCCTGCTCTAGCTGCTCCACCACATGCTGGTAATCACTTTCCTGACGCGCCAGCTCCAGCTCGGCTTGCCTAAGGGCAGCCTCGCTTGCTGCAGTTTCCTTACGAGCCGCCGCCACAGCCAGCTCCAGCTCACCTTGCTCCTTGAGCAAGCAGCCACGTTGTTCGGTAAATTCATCCTTACCACCAACAATCTTCTGTAGCTCAGCCAGCTCAGTCTCACTTTGGCGTGCAAGCTCCTCCTTGCGCTGAGCACATTCCGCAATAGTCTGCTCTAAACGCTCTACTTCCTCAGCATTAGTGCTTATCTCCTTACGAACTCTAAGAGTATCTACATCCAGCTGCTGCATGCGCTCACTGTTTAAGCTGGCCTTAGCAGTGGATGTTTGCAGCGTTACTCGCGCATCCTGCAATTGGTTTTCTAAGGCTGTTACTGCACTTCCCAAGCTGGCAATCTCTCGCTTCATAGCTTCTAGCTGCTCCTTAGCCTCTGCGTCCAAGCTTTCATGCTCAGCCACAGTAGCTCGCATAGCCTTAAGCTTATCACGATTAGCCATATAAGCATCAGTAACCTGTTTTCTATCATCTAAAAGTAAGAGTAAATGCTCATTTTCACGCTTTTTAGCTTCTTCTAGCTGCTGCAGGTGCAAGCGTAGCTCGCTCCCCTTTAAGCGTAGCTGGGCAAGCTGCTCCTTGGCATCGCCATGCTTACAGGTAAGCTCCTTAGCCTCGCTCTCCTGCTGCTCCAGCTGCTCCTGCCAACGCAGCACTTCCTGATGCAGTGCCTCGCATCGCAGCAAAGCCTGCTTAATCTCGCGCTCACGGCTCAAGTAACCTTCACGCTGCTTACGCGCACCACCAGTCATGCTACCACCGGCATTAACCACATCACCATCAAGTGTCACGACACGCAAACGGTAATGGGTAGCCTTGGCAGCTATCAGCGCAGCATCCATATTTTCGGCAATAAGCACTCGTCCCAACAAAAAGCGAATGGCATTTTCTGCTTCGGGAGCATATTGCAAAAGGTCCCCCGCAAAGCCGCACACACCGGGCAGGTTCGCCGCTGCTGCCTCCTCTTTAGAGGGATAGCGCCTTTGCACCGTATCCAACGGCAAAAAGGTGGCACGCCCGCTACCGCTTTGCTTTAAAAAGGCGATAGCCTGCTTGGCCGCTTGGGCTGTGCGGGCAACAATATTTTGTGCGCCCTCGCCCAAGGCTGTTTCTATGGCTACTACATATTTATCCTCAACCTTAATGAGCTCCGCCACTACGCCAATGAGCTCCCGCCGCCACGGTGCTTGCGCTTTCAGTACGGCCTTAATGCCATAGCCAAAGCCCTCATAGCTTTCCTGCATGCGCCGCAGTGTCTGTGCCTTCGTCTCGGCATTAGTCAGCTCGCGCTGCACCTGTTGCTGCTTTGTTGCAATATCATGTAATGCTTTGCGTAGCGCATTCAGCTGCTCATCCAGCTCAGTCACAGTCCTTGCAACCAGCTCCTGCTGATGACCATTGCTTGCCTGAGCTTCAAGGATAGTATTATATTGGCTTTGACTACGTTCCTGCGCTGCCTCAGCCTCTTCAATATTTTTCTTTAAAGCATCACGCTTACGCATGCGTAGCTCCTGCGCCTGCTCCAAGCTGTGCAGCTCGTTACGCAGCTGCAAAAGCTGCTGCATGCCAGCGAAGAAATCACTTTGCGCATTAGCGCTTTGCTTTTGGGCCTCTGCTAAAGCTTGAGCCTGCTCATCACGCTCTACCTGCAGCTTATTCACTGCAAGTTCAGCTTTAGCTCGTTCCTTATCAACTACATCGAATTCAGCTGCCAAGCTTTGCATTAGCGCTTCTAGCTCCGCTGCTTGAGTATTTAGCTTGGCGTTACTTTGCTCTAAACGAGTCACCGCTCTTTGACTTTGCTCAACGCGTTCGCTCAGCACGCCCTGTTGGCCACGCAGCTTTTCCAAGCCTTTTTCACGGCTGGCTATCTCCTCCTGCAAGCGGCTATAGCCCTCGGACAGTTCATCTAGGCGATGCTGCACTTGTACTGCCTCGGCCTCTCTACTGCTTAAAATCGCAGCCTGATGGCTAAAGAAGTCTGCTGCAGTTGCCTTGCGTGCCTCTAAGGTTTGCTTAAGGCTTTCCATATTATCTAGCTTGCGCAGTAAAACGCTTAATTGGCACAAGCGTAGCTCGGCACTAAGCTGATTATATTTTTCTGTTTTCACAGCTGCCTGAGCTAGGGGCTCCACCTGAGCCTCCACCTCGCTGCGAATATCGTTGATACGAACTAAATTAGCTGCTGTATCATCCAAGCGACGCAGAGCATCCTTCTTGCGCAGGCGATATTTGGCAATACCAGCCGCCTCTTCAAAAAGTCCGCGTCTATCCTCTGGACGACTGTTTAAAATTTCATCAATTTTATTTTGACCGATCATGGCCATGGAACCCTTGCCGAGGCCCGTATCTGCCAATAAATCGATAATATCCTTTAAACGGCAATTTTTCTTATTGATGGCATAATCACTATCACCACTACGATATAAGCGACGGGTGATGGTGACAGTGTCAAAATCCAACGCTAAAGTGTGGTCGCTATTGTCAAACTCCAAATTAACCTCGGCCACGCCCAGAGGGCGACGCTTGCCACTGCCAGAGAAAATAACGTCCTCCATTTTGGAGCCACGCAAATATTTAGCGCTCTGCTCGCCCAAGGCCCAACGAATGGCATCAGAAATATTGCTCTTGCCCGAGCCATTAGGCCCCACAACAGCAGTAATACCCTTATCCAAGGTTAATTCAGTTTTATCTGCAAATGATTTAAAGCCATAGGTTGAAAAGGACTTTAAGCGCACTAATAATCACCTAATTCTTATTTATCTATTGGGTATTTAAACCCATACTACATCCATTGTATCTTAATATTTTATCATAAACTAGTTGTGCTTAACAAGTAGACACAGCGTAATATCCTCAATTAGTGTAAATAATCTAATATTATCCGCCACTCCACTTCTAAAGCCGCCAGATTCTTGCGTGCATTGGCCGGACTTGTAGACGGCAGATAGTAAATATGCACAGGTCTAGACAGGCTTTTGACAAAATATTTTTTGCAGGCGGCAGCAGCTTTACCACCATTGCAGCAAACAGCTTGAATATGGGGATACTGCGCAAGCAAGCCACAAATGTCATTGGGAATCTCGGCTTTAATATCGCTATCCAAGCTGCCCTTGCGCTCGCAGTAGCCCAACGTATCCCACAGCGCAATGCGATGCTTTTTAAGCATTGCTTTCTTGTCCACATAATCAGCAGGATTATCTTCGCCCAGTAATAAAGCCAAAAGCTGCCAAAAGCGATTGCGCGGATGCGCATAATATTCCTGCTCTGTGAGGGATTTCACGCCCGGCATCGAGCCTAGGATTAAGATTTTGCTTTCGCTATCGACTAGTGGTGCGAAGGACGTGCAGGCGTACATGCTGACCCCATTAGACATAAATTAATCCCCTCCCCGCTGCTCGGCATAATCGTTATCTGTAAATTAGGAAAAAGCTGCTGCCAATAAGCCAGGTTACAACTTTTTAACCCGCGCAGCTTGGACTCATAGCGACGTGGGCAGTGAAAAATGACGCCTTGAGCGCCACTAGTAACTAGCTCTTGCAAAATAGGCGTGAAATGGTTACGCAGCACGCGACCTTTCACCAGCTCACCCATAGCAGGATGAAAGGGACCAGCGACAATATTGCCCGGCGTACACAGCTCTTCATCGGGCTGCAGGCCGATGCGAATCACCTTAATGCCAGCCTGCGTCAAGGTTTTATAAACATAAGCACTCTGCTCCACTGCCTCTTCCATGCTTAGCGGCGTAAACTCACCCTGAGCATAGCTTTTAGCTAAAGGGGTATCCTTTATAACCAAAAGTGGATAGATGCGAGCAACATCCGGCTTTAACTGTGCAACCTTATAAGCGGTTTGCTGCACGCTGGCCAAGCTTTGCCCCGGCATCCCCACCATTAATTGAATGCCAGTTTTAAAACCATCTTCTTTTAACAGTGCATGGGCAGCATACACGGCTGCAGCACTGTGCCCACGCTCTGCCCTTTTTAAAACAGCGTCATCAAGCGATTGCACCCCTAGCTCAACTAGCTTCACATGGTGCTGCTTGAGTAGCTCTAAGCGCTCAGCATCAATATAATCCGGGCGTGTTGATAAGCGTACACTGCCTATGACTCCTTGCTTTATTAGTGCGTCAGTCAGCGCCAAAAGCTCTTTTTGGAGCGACAAGTCCAGTCCTGTAAAGGAGCCTCCGTAAAACGCAGCCTCGTTATTCGCGCTTGGCTTTATCCACTCCAGCCAACGCTTTATTTGCGCTTGTGCTGCCGGCACTGCCGCTGATTTTTGCCCACTAATAGTCTTTTGGTTACAAAACACACATTGATGCGGACAGCCAGCATGAGGTATAAAAATAGGTATAATAGACATTTTTTAATCCTTAAAATACAACAAGAGCAGGTATTGCGAGCAACTATCAGAGCATTATCGTTATCCAGTAAATACTCATTCACTCCACAATACCTGCGCATAGCTCATCCTAGTGCAGCTGTTCCTCCACTGCCTGCTTAGTCAAAATAGCCTCAATAACCAGCGCCACTCCATCATTATCATTGGAGGCTGTCACAATTTTGGCGTGATTTTTGACAGTATCCTTGGCATTGCTCACTGCCACACCAATCCCGGCATTAGCAATCATCTTGACATCGTTATTGGAATCACCAATGCACATAATCTCTTCCGGCTTAACGCCATAGCTAGCAGCCACTGCTTTGACTGCTTCCCATTTATTAATGCCGGGCTCCATTAGCTCTAAAAAATTATCCTTAGAGCTGGTTACATCCAATTTACCCTTGAACTTATTCGCAAAATCCTGCCACACATTTTGGAATTCTTCTGCTTTTGTCATCACGAGTATTTTGTACGGGGGCTCGTCAGTATGATAAACAGCATCCCCGATAGCAGTGGTTTGAATGCCGCTGATTTTGCTGTACATGCGTGAGCACTCATTTTCTGTATGAATCAAAATACTGTCACCCACATACAGCTGCAAATAATAGCCCTTTTCCTTGCAATAGGCCAGCACCTCATTGGCAGTGGACAGCGTCATTTTTTGCTCATAAAATACCTTGCCACTCAAGCTACCCTTCACAAGCGCACCATTATATGTTACCAAGGGCACATCAAGTCCCAAACGCTCCGCATAGGGGCGCACAGATACATACATTCTGCCAGTTGCTAACAAAAAAATCTTGCCAGCAGCTAAAGCGCTTTTAATAGCCGCCTCATTACGTGCAGAAATTTGGCATTTACTATTTAAAAGCGTATCGTCCATATCGCTGGCGATAAGTTTAATTTCCATTAACTAAAGTACTCCTTTTTCTAATCAAAATTTCCAAGAAAATTCCCACCAAAGGATATACCAAGAGTAGGAATATTAAATGCGGAAGCGTAGTATGCATGGTGTAGCCAGGCATGAGCTTGCTCAAGGTAATCGCACCTTCCCAGACAAAGGCCGCCACCACTACTATCGCCTTAGCTAACTCAGTATATAGCTGCAAGGCCTCTTCCAGCTGTGCTTTCTTAAATGACTTGCTAACAATAAGCCACATCAAACCCAATCCCATATTGACGATAAAGCCTTCTATAAAAGCGCCGGCCACCAAGCCACCTAAGGTGACAACCTCTAGCCAATTAGTAGCATATTCCACTAAAAAGAATATTACACTTAACGTGAGCCACATGGTGGCCCAATTATAAAACCTTTCTTTCATAACATCACCTTTGTTTATTATAACATAAAAAGCTGTTACTGAACACTTTATTATTGTTGCATCAGCTGATAAATGGTATAATAAATAATTAGGAAATAGTTGACTAGTTTATTGCCAATAAAGCCTCTATGCTTCGGTATGGACTACTAAATTTCTTGGCTTTGTTAGTGTTTATGATAGGATTTCGGAAAGGAGCTATATGTATGAAAAGAAGCGAAAAATTTCGTCAGGCTAACAGGGAAGCCAAAGCTACCTGTGTAGCAGCTGCTGCAGTAATCATTTTTTGGTGCTTGGCTGGTTTTGGCTTAGCCGATAGCGATATTACCCTGCTACATACCCCGCTATGGGTTTGGGGCGGCTGCGTGGGAACCTGGATTTTTGCCATTGTGGTCACACTTTTTCTCACAGAAAAAGTCTTCCAAAACTTTGATTTAGATAGCAAGGAGGAAAAGAAATAATGGGCAATTTAATTAATCTCCTCCCTGTATTGCTATTCTTGGTGGGCATGCTGGGCATCAGTGCTTATATTCAGCGTTCTTCTAAGGAAGATCGCCAAAAGAATTTTGCCAAGGATTATTTCATTGGTGGGCGTACTCTAGGCGGCTTTGTTTTGGCCATGACCACTGCTGCTACCTATAGCAGCGTTAGTACCTTCGTTGGTGGCCCTGGCATGGCTTGGGTTATAGGCTATGGCTGGCTTTATATGGCCATTGTACAGGTTGTAGTTATTTTCTTGGTTCTAGGTGTTTTTGGCAAAAAAATCGCCCTCATCGCTCGTGAAATCGATGCTGTCACCGTTATTGATGTGTTACGAGCTCGTTATGAATCTAATCTGCTGGCTAATATGGCAGCTCTAGTGATGGTAGCTTTTTTCTGCTCCACCATGGTAGCTCAGTTCGTAGGCGCAGCCAAATTATTCGAAGCAGTAACCGGCTTTTCCTATGTAACCGGCTTGAGCCTCTTTGGGTTAATCGTTGTTATTTATACTACTATTGGCGGTTTTAAGGGCGTTGCTGTGACTGACGCATGCTGCGCCATTGCCATGGTTGTGGGCATGTGCATTTTGATGGGCGGCATGATGAGTGCTGGTGGCGGCTTTGAGAACATTATGCAGTTCATTAGTACGAAGCATCCTGATATGCTGGAGCCTCTTTCCCGCGGCAAAATGCCTATTTCTCTTTATATCAGCCAATGGCTTTTAGTAGGTATTTGTACCTTGGCACTACCCCAGTCTGTCGTTCGTGGCATCAGCTACAAGGATACTAAGGCTTTGCATCGAGCCATGATTATCGGCACCATCGTTATCGGTATCATGACACTTGTTGCAACCTGGATTGGCGTGCTTAGCAAGGGCATTTTAACTGAAGGTATTAAGGCCTATGGCAGCGTGGATAATATTATTCCCATTGCCATTGTCAAGAGCTTATCCCCCTTCTGGGCCGGCGTTATTATAATTGGCCCCATAGCGGCAACCATTTCCACTGTCTCCTCCCTGCTTTTGGCAACATCCTCCTCCATTGTTAAGGATGTTTATATGAATATGAAGGGAGAAAAGGGCGAAAGCCTTTCCAACAGCATGGTTAGAGTGTATAGCTTAACTGCAACCGTCGTTTTAGGCTTAGTAGTTTATGCCATCGCCATTAATCCTCCCACTGTTATTTGGCAGATTAATATGTTCGCCTTCGGCGGCTTGGAAACGGCCTTCTTCTGGGTATTGATTTTTGGTCTCTTCTGGCCCAAGGCTAATAAATATGGTGCCATTGCTGCCATGGGCGGCGGTGTGCTAGTTTATTGTGTAACCATGGCCATGAAGATAAAGTTTATGAGCTTGCACCAAATCGTATTGGGCATCTTCTTCTCGCTGCTGCTCTTCCTCATCGGCAATTCCATGGGCAAGACTCACGATGAAAAGGTTCTCCGCATTTTCTTCCCCGAAAGATTCGAAGATTAATTTATTGCAATTTTAAAGTAAAACACTAAGCCCCCTGCTCTACTGTCACTTGCAGTAGCAGGGGGCTTTGTCTTTTATTTAGCTGCCGGAATACCCTCAGCAGTCTTAATATTTTTGCGCACATCCTCACAACAGCTGTGGAACTGTACTTTTTCTTCCTCTGTCAAAGGCAGCTCCAGCACCTGCTCGATACCATTTTTGCCAATTAGGCAGGGCACACCGATAAAGAGATCCCGCTCACCGTACTCTCCCTCCAGCAAGGTGCTAGCAGGCATAATGCACTTTTCATCATTTAAAATGCAGCGCACCATGCGAGCTGCTGTAGAACAAATACCATATTCGGTGCAGCCCTTGCCGCTGTAGGTTACCCAGCCGCCACCAATGGCCAGTTTTTGCAGCTCCGGCTTATCAAAGCCAAATTTCTCCGGCATTTGTTTTTCTAACACGCTCAAGGGCACACCGCCAAAGCTTACACAGCTCCAAGCAGCCATTTGGCTGGCCCCGTGCTCGCCAATCATATAGGCACTAATAGATTGATGTGCTACACCTGTTTGTAAGGATAGCTTAGAAACTAAACGGGAAGTATCTAGACCTGTACCAGTACCAAAAACCTGATTCTTAGGCAAACCGCTTTCCTGCCACAGCAAATGGGCAATAACATCACAAGGGTTAGTAATATTAACAATAAAACCTTTAAAACCACTAGCCATAACCTTACCAATATAGCTTTTTACTTGCGCAACAGTATAACTCATCTCATCCAAGCGATTATTGCTAGCGCACAGAGTAATATCACCTATGCAGTTGACAATTATATCGCAATCCTTCAAGTCTGCATAGGTACCAGGATTAACATCGACCTTGTGGGGCGCATACATTTGCGCATCTCGCAAATCCTGCACCTCGCTAGCTACCTTGCTCTCCTTTAAGTCCACAAGTACCAGCTCGGACACAATGCCTTGAATAATTAGGCTATATGCCACATGTGCACCAACATGACCTAAACCAAGGACGCCAACCTTTCTAGTGTTCATAAATATTCCTCCTCATTTCCTAAAATCACAAAGAGCAAGCCCCTCCAGCACTAAGTGACACCTTTGGCACTTGCTCAAAAAATTATTTGTCTAAAATCGGCAAGGTAGCAGAAGCATGTCCCATAATAGTAATAGTATAATCCTTCTTGCCCTGCTTAGCTAATTTGGCTGCGGCCAAGTCCCAAGCCTCCTGCAGAGTTTTGCAGGGTACATGCCCGGTTTTGCGCACAAAGTCAAAGTTTTCTGGACGTGTAACAAGATATGCAGTCACATCATTCACGATGCAACGGGATTTGAAGGCCACAAAGGCCGGTATAGTAAAGTTAGCGCGAATATCCTTTTCAAATTGCTTCATGTCGTTGCGGCTGAAACAATCGGTAAAAATCGCCGGCTCCTTAATATCGGGACAATCTAAAGTGAAGATCATAATGCCACCTTTTTTCACAGCGAATTGTGCATTCATATGGCACTTGGTTGCCTGGTATAAGTTCAAATCCTTAGGATAACCACCAGCAGAAGCGATTACCACATCGGCCAATTGCTTAATATGCACGCCACTCATAGCCAGCAAATCCTTGCAGCCCTTAGCCCAGGCCTCATACCAATGACCGGCTACAATTTCACTAATTTCGCCATCAGGAGTGAAAACTGTGTTCAAAAGGAAGTCGGGATCTAATAATGCTGCACTTTCCTTCATATCCTGATGGATGGGGTTGCCCTCCAAAAGGCTGGCATCGCAAGCCTTGTTGCAGCCACCACCTTCAATCGGAGACATGGTCATGCAATGGTTCATCATGATGCTGTCATAGGCTGCTACGCCGGGCATAACCGCTTTACGACCGCCACCGAAGCCAGCAAAGGGATGCAACGTTACTGCGCCTGTTAAAATAACTCTATCTGCATTAGCAACATATTTATTAATTGCTACCTCATTGCCAAAGGAGGTTTTGCCTAAGGAAACCATATCCTCCTTTTTGCGGCTGTCGTGCTGGATAATGCGCAGACGGCGTACCATTTCCTCACCGCAAACAGTGATATCCTCTTCATGAGTGTGGCCACGGTGAGTACCGGTTGCAACTACAACAGTAATATCCTCATCCTTTACGCCCACACTGTTAAGCTCTTCCACGATAACGGGCAGAAACTCCTTCGTACCGCACAAACGTGTAATATCACTGATAACAATGGCTACACTCTCACCTGCTTTAACAATCTGGCGCAAGGGTTTGGTGCCGATAGGATTGCGCAGTGCCTCCTTCGCCGCAGCCACTACATCGTCACAAATAGTGGCAGCATTGCCATGTATATCATAAATCACATGCTCCTCCGGCAGCAGCACCTCTTCCTGGCGTTGGCCGATGGGTAAAAAAAACTTTTTCATCATTAGACCTCCAAAGATTATCTACTGTCATTATACATTATTTATGCCAAAAACAAAAGGAGAATATCACAAAAAGATACTCTCCTTAACACTTTTAATCAAAATTTTACCATTTACCAGCGTTTACTGTTACGCCAATACTCACTGCGCAGTAACGCCAAGGCTGTAAAAAGCTCCAAACGACCTAAAAGCATACCTAAAGCCATAGCAATTTTAGCACCAGCAGGTAATTCAGCATATGTTCCCGTAGCGCCAATGCTACCAAAAGCCGGGCCTACAGAGGCCAAACAAGAAGCAACACCAAAAATTGCTTCCTCAGGCGCTACACCGCTAGCCGTAGTTACCAAGGTTAGCAACGCCACGACAAAGATATAAACAAAGAAAAAGCGACCTATGTTCATGACTGTAGGCATCGATAATCTTGCTTTGCCATAATAAACCGTCAACAGCATTTGCGGATGCAAGGTACGACGTAGCTCCGCTGCTACAGTCTTGACCAATACAATCAGTCGGCAGATTTTGATGCCGCCAGCCGTGGAGCCCGCACAACCACCGGTAAAAAACATTACAGCCAGCATCATCCGAGCAAAGGAAGGCCATTTATCATAATCATCAGCTACAAAACCGGTGGTGCTAGCAAAGGAAGCGACATGGAATAAAGCTGACCTAAAGCCGTTTTCAATGGAATAACCATTCACGAGGATAATATTCACAGCAATGGCCACAGAAAAACACAGGACTATAACCACATAAACCTTAAATTCTAAATCCTCCCACAAAGCCTTAAAGCCGTTTTGTGTTACTTGGTAATACACAGCAAAGTTACCTGCAGCTAGCACCATAAAAACACTCAGGGCATATTCAATCATGGGGCTCTTAAAATGGGCCACACTAGTGTTATAATCCGAAAAACCGCCTGTTGCTATGCAAGAAAAAGCATGGTACACAGCATCATAAGCATCCATGCCCATACCCCTCAAAATACCGGTAAGGATAATTGTGAGCAAAAGATAAATATAAAAAAGTGCGATAGCCGTAGTGCGGATGCGCGGCAGAATACGGCTGTTAGAAAAGCCTGTTACCTCGGCATTATAAAGATACACCGCAGTCCCTGACATAGAAGGCAGCAAGGCCACAAAAATAACAATAATGCCAATACCGCCTATCCAGTGATTCATGGCTCGCCAAAAGAGCAAGCTTTTAGGCAAAACCTCCAAATCGCTAATAGACGTTGCCCCTGTAGTCGTCAGGCCCGACATGGCTTCAAAGTAAGCGCTAACAGGATCCAAAACCTGTAAAAAGACAAAGGGTAAACCTGCCAAGCCTGCTGCAAGAATCCAAGCGAAAAAAACAGTGCCAATACCCTCGCGCACGGAAATATCCTTATGAGAAGCATCCCTCCCATAAAACTGTAGAGCATAACCCAAGCCTACCGCTAGCAAAATAGAAAAAAGAAATTGTAGGTAACATTTTTCGCCATAATATAAAGCCATACATAGATTAATGACCTGTGCAGCGCCCATCAGCACTGATATTTTGCCCAAAAGATAGGAAATTACCTTAGTATTCATACTTTATCCTCCAAACAAATTACCAGTTTTGTTTATCACGCCAAAAATCAGGGCGCATAATGGCTAACAAAGTAAATATTTCCAAGCGACCTAAAAGCATGGCTATTACACTAATAAACCGTGCCCAATCCGGCAGATTGGCATAGGTAGATGTGGGGCCAACAATGCCAAAGGCAGGACCCACGCTGCTCATGCAGGCTGCCACGATACCAAAGGACTCTAGCACGCCAATGCCGGAAATACTAATCAGGACGGATAAAACCATAAAGACAAAAATATACAAAAAGAAGAAACGTGTTATGTTGCCCACTATAATTGGGTCAATATCTCGCTTCCCCATTTTTACAGAATAAATAATGCGTGGATGCAAGGTGCGCAAAAGTTCTGCCCAACCAGCCTTTAACAAGATTACCATACGCGAAATCTTGATGCCGCCAGCGGTGGAGCCACTACACCCACCTACAAACATCAGCATCAACAACACATAACGACTTAGGCTGGGCCATTCATTAAAATCGTCTGAAGCAAAGCCAGTAGTGCTAGCTATGGACACAGCCTGAAAAAAGCTGTGCCGCAATGATTGCGCAAAATCAAGATAATTATGAAGATATAAATCACCACAAATCAAAATAGTTGCTAGCAAAATTAGCGCTAAATAATAGCGATGCTCACTATCTTGCTTAATCGCCTGCCAATCTCCACGCCATAATTTATAATAGAGTGAAAAGTTCATACTAGAAATAAGCATGAATACTATGGCTATAACCTCTACCGCTACATTATTGAAGGAAATTAAGCTATCATGATAATAAGAAAAACCGCCTGTGGCCATAGTGGCTAAGGCCAGGTTAAAGGCCTGATAAAAGGGTAGGCCCGATAGCATCAATAATCCTATCTCCACCCATGTTAAGACAAAATAAATGGTTAAGATTAAAGCAGCAGATGCCTTAATCTTAGGCAAGGTGCGTTCTGCCACAGCACCAGGAAGCTCTGCATTGAATAGATAGCTGGTACCACCATTCATTTGGGGCATGATGATAATGAAGAGCATTATTACCCCAATACCACCTGTCCAGTGAGTCAAGCAACGCCAAACCAAAATACTAGGTGGATAGTCATTAAAGGAGCGTGCCGTTGTAACACCAGTTGTCGTGAAGCCTGAAACGCTTTCAAAAATCGCTGCTAGAGGGTCAGCAGGATTAAACAATAGATACGGTATGGAGCCTAAAAAGCACACCAACAGCCAGCCACAGCCTACTACGGCAATAGCCTCGCGCACGCGCAGCCTTTGGCGAGCTCGCTCGCTGGCATATAAGTTCAAAAAGGAAGCAACCGTCACAGAAGCTATCAAACTAAAGCCAAAAATCCAAATATGCTCCCTATCTGCATAGAGGGCTGCCAACAATGGTATGATTAACACACCACACATGGCCAAGGTCAGCTTCGATAAAAGACGATTTACTAGTTTGAAATCCATAATTATTAGCCTCTACCTTCGAAAAGAGGTACGGTAACCTTGGATAATTCACTCTTAATGAAGAGAATGATACGGTCGTTCGCATGCAGCACAGTATTACCATTGGGAATATAAGCTTCATTATCGCGCACAATAGCACAAATTAAGCATTCCTGTGGTAGCTTAATATCACGCACAGCTAAGCCATCTACCTCGCTGCCATGGCCAACAATAATTTCCAAAGCTTCGGCCTGGGCCCCCTCTAATAAGGACAGAGAAACAATGCCACCCTTGCGCACGAAACGCAATACCTCACCAGCACTAAGTAAGCGGGAGGACAAAACAATATCCACTCCCACCTTTTCCATAAGCTCGATATATTCATTGCGAGCTACACGCACAATAGTTTTTTGAGCTCCTAAATGCTTTGCTAACTGTGCCAATAATAAATTCAGCTTATCATCCTCTGTCAAGCAAATAACTACATCGGCCTCAGAGATACCCTCTTCCATCAATAAATCAATATCAGTACCATCGCCACACAGGACAAGGCCTCTATTGAGCTTAGATGCTAACAATTGACAGCGTTCTCTACTCTTTTCAATAACCTTTACCTGAATTCCCTGTGCTTCCAGCATCGGTGCCAAAAAACGTCCAGTACGGCCTGCACCGATGATCAGCACCTTTTCTAGCTTATCATAGGTATTACCAAAGGAGTTTTCGAATTCTCGAATTGCCTCGTGCTTGCCAACAAAATATACATTATCACCAGGCATCACAAAATCATTACCACGAGGAATAATCATGCGATGACGGCGAAATACCATGGCCATAAGGATATCCTTAGGAATCTCCAAATCCTTTAAAGGGATATTGATTAAAGGAGAATCCTCTTTAATCTTAGCCTCGAACATGCGCACCCTGCCCTCTGCAAATTCATCTACGTTCAATGCGGAGGGGGTCATAAGAATGTGATCTATTTCGACTGCAGTAATACGTTCAGGATTAATAACTAAGTCTATCTTCATATCCTGATTAAGCATTTCCGGGGCATGCACAGCATAATCTACATTACGAATACGTGCAACAGTGTGCTTTATGCCGTTCTTCTTTGCTAAAAGACAAGTAACCATATTTACTTCATCACTATCAGTACAAGCGATGATAACATCAGCATCACGCACATCGGGATCAGCAAAAATTGTGGGGCTGCAGGAATTGCCTTCGATGGCAAGCACATCTAGGGAGTTTTGGACAACTTCTTTGCGTTTAGGATCAATTTCAACAACTACAACATCAAATTGGTCCTCAGCTAAAAGCTGTGCTATACTAAAGCCCAGCTTGCCAGCGCCAGCTATTATAATTCGCATTGTAAGCGCTCCTTTTTCATCTTATAGTTCTTTATATTATAGCATAAAAAAACGGTAAATGCTATCATGTAAAAAATAAGACTCACATCTAAAGATGTGAGTCTTATTTTTTTAACCGGCAGCTATCTATCCTCCCAGGCCGCTTCCAGCCAAGTACTT
>OBLI01002574.1_pt1 | contig 15106 bp, 17 predicted proteins | sample 1519701 | NCBI WGS metagenome assembly OBLI01 (sample SAMEA3663005, study PRJEB22513) | pig gut metagenome | biome: pig gut; feature: pig-associated habitat; material: faeces | place: France | collected 2012 | reverse complement strand
TGCACGAAGCTGTGCTGTACGCGGATTGAGAGCTTCGGGGTAAGGGCTGGCAATCTGGTGATTTTTGAGGATGTAAATATTCATGTGCATTGTGGCCAGCTGACGGCTATCATAGGGCCTAATGGCGCCGGGAAAAGCACGTTGCTGCGGGCCATCCTGGGGGAGGTTCCCCATACGGGGCAGCTGAAGTATACGGATGCCAAGGGCAAGCACACCGGCAGCCCGGTTATAGGCTATGTGCCCCAGTATCTGAAGTTTGATGTTAGTGCGCCCATTACGGTGCAGGATTTGTTTGCGGCCTGTCTAAGTAACCGCCCGGTATGGCTGCTGCCTGTAAACAATCGCCAGAGAATTTTGGAGAGCCTGAGGCGTGTCAAGGCGGCAGAGCTGATTGACCGCAGGCTGGGAGCCTTGTCCGGCGGCGAGCTGCAAAGGGTGCTGGTGGCACTGGCGCTGAACCCAATGCCTGATTTGCTGCTTCTGGACGAGCCAGTATCAGGGGTTGACCAGAACGGCTTAGAGATTTTTTATGAGATACTGGAGGATTTGCAGAACAACGAGGACATGGCGATTATCCTTGTATCCCATGACCTGAACATGGTGGCCCGTCATGCGGACCAGGTGGTGCTGATGAACAAGGGCGTGGTGTGCAGTGGCAGTCCGGAGGAGGTATTTCGCGACAGGAGAACACGCAAAATCTTCGGTATGCTGGCAGGTGATGGCACACGGGACAGGGGAACTGGCTTCGAGTGGCTGCCCCACAGGAAAAAATCCGCCGGTGAAGGCTGCAGCTGCGCTTGTGATTGTGGAAGCATTAGCAAAAGCGATGCTGGCTTTGGTAGTGGTGATGGCAATATTTATGATGTCGGTCAAGAGGGGGATGGCAGATGATGGAAACGATTTACGGCATATTGTCTGCCCTTCCCTTTGACTGGCTGCATTATGACTTCATGAAAAATGCCCTGCTGGCAGTGCTTTTAATTACCCCGCTTTTTGGGCTGTTGAGTACCATGGTGGTATCCAATCGCATGGCGTTTTTTTCGGATTCTTTGGGGCATGGAGCTTTTACGGGGCTTGCTATCGGTGCGCTTTTTGGCATCTTTTCCCCTGTGCAGTCCCTGCTGCTGTTTTCCGTTGTCTTTGCCCTGCTGATTACCTGGATAAAAAATCATAGCACTGCCTCTACTGATACCATCATTGGCGTGTTTTCCTCAGTGGGAATTGCGGCAGGCCTGATGATGATGTCCTATGGGGGGAGCTTCAACAAGTACGCCAGCTACCTGATTGGCGATATTCTCAGTATTACTCCGGAGGAAATCGGTTCTCTGGCAGTGGTGCTGGTGCTGGTCTTTGTGACCTGGGGGATTTTGTTCAACAGGCTGATGATTGTCAGCATCAATGCGTCCTTTGCCAGGAGCCGGGGAATTTCTTCTACCCTTGTGGAAGGCGTTTTTGCAGCGATGGTAGCAGTGGTGGTTGCCATCAGCATCCAGTGGGTAGGGCTTTTGATTATCAACTCACTGCTGGTTCTGCCTGCTGCGGCAGCGCGGAACGTGGCTGCCAGCGTCAAGCAGTATCATCTTTTTTCTGTGGCATCGGCCATGCTTTCCGGCGTTACCGGGCTGGTGGCGGCCTATTACTGCAATATGGCGGCAGGTGCTACCATTGTAGTGGTGTCAGCCGTGATTTTTTTCCTGACCATGGCAATGAAGAAACGGCTGTCAAAATAATTCTGCTATGCAGATGGTTATATACTAGAAAAGTAATTCTATGAGAAAGTGGATTTTCTGCTTGTAAAAATTTCAGATTAATGCTATAATGTCCTAGTCGCCTGTATGAGGCGGTAAAAATGTGCGCTCGTAGTCCAGTGGATAGGACGTTAGCCTCCGGAGCTGAAAGCGTGGGTTCGACTCCCGCCGAGCGCACCATAAAGGTCAAACTTATCAATCCGGCTCAGGGTTGGTTTAAAACGGTATTTAACAGTGATATTGCTGTTGGATATCGTTATTTTTTTGATAAAAGCTGCAATTATTCCTTTCAAATTTGGAATGGTATATGCTTCTATCTCTCTGTGATAGCGTTCGATATATTTTATGATAGTTTCTTTTGAGATGTTCGCCGGGCGAGATGTTTCCTTTTTCCAGCTTGCATATAAAACTTGCTTCAGATCTGTTCATACTAAAATTAAAATTGTTTAAACTTAGTTGTTATAGATTTGTTTACAAAAAAGGTTCAAAATGATAAGATTAAAAGTATATAGCCATAATCTTTAGGCTATAGCTATTTGGGTGGAGCTTTCAATTTTCAGGGGGGATTAGGATGCTCTTATCAGATCAGGAGATTAAGAAGCTTGCTAAGGAAGATGGGATGATTACACCGTTTGAAGAACGCAATCTCCAGTCAGTGTCGTATGATATAACGGCTGGCAATATTGCACGAGTTTTTAACAGATTAAGCGATCCTATTGATTTGAATGACAAAGAAAATATAAAATTGACATATTGTGAAATTGATATTACGGATGGATATTTAATCAAGCCAAATGAGTATATGCTGGTTAAGTCTGGAGAAAAGTATACATTGCCTGATGATATAGCAGCGTATGCCCGTCCAAGAACCACCTTGTCAAGATTAGGACTGATTTTAACACCCCAGCACTTTAACCCTTCATTCTCAGGGTATATTTATTATGGACTGCTGAATGTAACTCCAAATATTCTGAAGATATACCCTGGTACCAGTATTGGACAAATTGTTTTTGAAAAGGTATATGGTGCATTAGACAAAAAAAATTTGTATAAGAATAAAACCTCGGCTCAGTACCAAAATGAAAATGAGTTTATCATCCCTGATGTAAATAATACAAGGCCTGAAATTATGGTATATGTAAATGGCATTTTGGGAGAATAACTATGGGAAGAAAATTAGATGAATTCATACAAAAGTATTTGGATATAGACAATAAAGTTCCCGCTGAATACAAAGAAGCTGTAGCTGAGGGGTTGAAAAATGAGTTGAAAAAGGAATTTTTCAATGATTATAGAGCGGAGCTTCTTTCTCTAAAACAAGATGTTAATCAGCAGAAAGCTAATGAAATTGCTTTGCGCAGGTTCTCAGAAAAAATCAAAGCGTTAAAGCAGACAGTTCTGAATGCTATTGTAATCAGCTTTTTGATAGGGATGCTAGTCAATCAAACAACAGATCTTATAACTTACTTTAAAATATTTGACGAAACAGCACGATTGCTTTGGACATTTGTATTCATAATAGTATTTTTGATATTAGCAATTGGTGCTGTGCATTTCATGTATACAAACTCCCTTGAAGAATTCACTCAAACTGTATTTAAGGAAAAAGGAAAAAATTATGAATAGAGAATTGCCACGTCCTGGCGAAATTTGGAATCACTTTAAAAACAACCCATACTTAATCATTGATATTGCCGAACATACGGAAAACGGAAAAATGCTGGTAGTATATAGGCAATTGTATGCGCCGTTCAAGGTTTATTGCAGGCCTTTGGAAATGTTCATGAGTGAGACTGATACCGCAAAATACCCGTATGCGAAGCAAAAGTATAGGTTTGAACGTGTAGATAAGTAGAATAATGAGATGATAGCCGCTGTGTACAATATATGTATGCCACAGTGGCTATTTTATTTTTCATGGAAGTTTCAGGACCTTACCTATGGTTACTTGCCACAAGGGGTTCAAGCTCATTAATATGAAAGTTCTACTTTTTGTTGTCATTTTTGAAATTATATAATAAAATAATCTCAAAAGGGACAGGTGGCCTTTTTCTTTGGTATTATAGAGCATATAATATACCTGCAATCAATTAAAAACAAGATAAACCAAACGCGCGCAAGTGATTTTTTTGTTTTTGCAAGGATGACAATATGATAAGTAGTGAATATTTAGACAGTGTGTGGCCTTTTTTACGGGAAACTGACCTGGAGAGGCGTAAAAAGTTTTATATTTATTTTCAAAATGCTCCATTATGGCTGATAGACTGCGTATCTGTAGAAAGAATACAGAAAGGGACAATCTTCCTTCGGGAAGGAGATCCGGTGGATACCATGTATTTTATAGCCAAGGGGGTAATTAAGGGGACAGACATGAGGATTTATGGCATGGCCTTTGACTACATGATTTCTGTCGGGGTATATGCTTATGGCGGCATGGAATTTCTGATAGGGCTGGAGAGGTATCAGACCTCCTTGCAGGCACTAACAGACTGCATTGTGCTGAAAATACCTAAGTCTCAGTTTGCTAAATGGTTGAACACAGATATTAGCGCCTTGGCACAGGAAGCCAGGCTCATGGGGAAATATCTGCTGGAGCAGACGTACAAGGTAAGGGCTTTTTTGTTCTTGCAGGGGGCGGACAGGCTGGCCATGCTGCTGAAAACCATGTATGAGCTGGAGGCGGTGGATGGAGTCCTGCGCCTGGCTAACAATCGTCAGGAGCTGTCGGATTTTACCGGCTTGAGTGTAAAAACCATTACCCGGGCGGTGCAGAAACTTTGGCGGGAGGGACTTGTCAGCAGGCAAGGCCGCGTGCTGATGGTAGATGCGGGGCAATACCGGCTCATACAGGAGAAGCTGTCACAGGTGATTTCAGAATAGGGGAATGGTCATCCTTGGTATGTTTTTAGAGGAAGTTTTAGATTTTAGAAGGAGAGTTTATCATGCAGAATTATTCAGGTGAAGCAGGGCTGCAGTATCATTTGCAGATTCGTCCGGGGGATGTGGGGAGATATGTGATTTTGCCGGGGGATCCGAAGCGCAGTGCCAAGATTGCCCAGCATTTTGAGGATGCAAAGCTGGCGGCTGACAATCGGGAATATGTTACCTATACAGGCTATCTGAATGGTGAAAAGGTCAGCGTTACCTCCACCGGTATAGGCGGGCCTTCTGCCTCCATTGCCATGGAGGAGCTGGTGAAGTGCGGCGCGGATACATTCCTCAGGGTGGGAACCTGTGGCGGCATCGATCTGGATGTCAAGGGCGGAGATATTGTAGTGGCAACAGGTGCCATCCGCATGGAGGGTACCAGCAAGGAATATGCTCCTATTGAATTTCCTGCTATCGCAGATCTGGATATTACCAATGCCATGATTGCGGCCTGCAAGAATTTGCAGCTGAATTACCATGCCGGAGTTGTGCAGTGCAAGGATGCATTCTATGGGCAGCATGATCCGCAGATTATGCCGGTGAGCTATGAGCTTCTGAACAAGTGGGAAGCCTGGAAGCGGCTGGGCTGCAAGGCATCGGAGATGGAGTCAGCCGCCCTGTTTATTGTGGCAAGCCATCTGAAGGTGCGCTGCGGTTCTGATTTTCTGGTGGTTGGCAACCAGGAAAGGGATGCCCTGGGCATGGAAAATCCGATTGTGCATGATACTGAGTCGGCTATCAAGGTAGCTGTGGAAGCCATCAAGCTTTTGATTGCGGCAGACAAGGAAAAGGCCGTACAGGGCTGATCGGAGGGAATTTTTTATGCAGCTTGCAATGAATTTGCTGGGCATTGCCGTGGTTATCGGGCTGTGCTGGCTCTTGTCATGGCACAGAAGGGATGTCAACTGGCGGCTGGTAGGCAAGGCTCTGGCCATTCAGTTTTTGCTGGCGATTTTTATCGTCAAGGTGCCTGTGGGGCAGCAGGTGATTGCCGTGCTATCTGATGGCGTGACTGCCGTGGTGAACAGCGGTAAGGACGGTGTAGCCTTTGTTTTTGGCGATTTGGCAGATAGCTCCAAGGGCTTTATATTTGTCGTTCAGGCACTGGCAAATATTATTTTCGTATCAGGCCTGGTAGAGCTTTTGTATTATCTGGGTGTCATCGGTTTTGTGGTCAAAAAATTGGGCTGGGTGGTCAGGAAATTGATTGGCTCTACGGAAACGGAGAGCTTTATTGCCACAGCTAATATGTTTTTGGGGCAGACCAGCAGCCCAGTTTTGATCAGCAGGTATATTGGACACATGACCAGGAGCGAAATTCTTGTTATTCTGGTTGCAGGCATGGGCAGTATGGATGTGTCCATATTGACAGGCTATGTTTCGCTAGGGATACCTATGGAATATTTGCTGATGGCAAGTATGCTGGTGCCGGTGGGCAGTATTCTCATCTCCAAAATTATTTTGCCTGAGGTGGAAACAGCTGAGAGTCTGGATGAGCTGGCTATTGATGGCAAGGGAAGCAACAGCAGCCCTATAGAGGCGGTTATCAACGGTGCTTCCGTGGGTGTAACCATAGTTATCGGTATTTCAGCTTCCCTGATTGCCATTATCGGCATGATAGCGCTGCTCAATATGATTCTCGGCTTTGCCGGGCTGAGCCTGGAGATTATTTTCGGCTATATATTTGCGCCTTTTGGCTATCTTATGGGCTTTGATGGTGCGGCCGCCCTGCAGGAGGGAACTTTGCTGGGACAGAAGATCGCCCTCAACGAATTTGTAGCCTTTAGCAATCTGGGCTCCTTTATTGGAACCCTTGATGCCAGGACTGCCATGATGGCTTCTATTTCTCTGGCAGGTTTTGCCAATGTGGGCAGCATGGCTATTTGCGTAGGCGGCATCGGTGCCCTGTGCCCTGGCAAGAAGGGCGTGCTTTCCCAGCTGGTGCTGCGGGGGATGATGGGCGGTGCTCTCCTGAGTATTTTGAGTGCCATGCTGTGCGGCTTGGTGGCACTGTTCTGATGCTGCCAGAAAAATACAGCGGCATGAGTTTTATTTAAAGAGGTGCTGTAGGATGAAAAAGTATAAACGTATTTTTACTGTTGTGCTGGATTCTGTAGGCATAGGCGCTGCCAGGGATGCTGCTGCCTTTGGCGATGCCGGGGCGGATACCCTGGGGCATATTTCACGGCAGGTGCCGGGGATGAAAATTCCCCACCTGCAGAGCCTGGGCATAGCAAATGTGCACAGGCTGCCCCATGTCAGGGCGGCAGAAAACACTCTCGGCTACTATGCCAGGCTGCGGGAGGCAAGCAACGGCAAGGATACCATGACCGGCCATTGGGAAATGATGGGGCTGCATATTACCACGCCCTTCAAGACCTTTACGGAAACCGGTTTTCCAAAGGAGCTGATAGATGAGCTGTCCCGGCGCACCGGCAGGGTGATTATCGGCAACAAGAGTGCCAGCGGCACGGCAATCCTGGATGAGCTGGGGGAGGAGGAAATCGCTACAGGGCATATGATTGTCTATACCTCGGCTGACTCAGTGCTGCAGATTTGCGGCAATGAGGAAACCTTCGGTCTGGAGGAGCTGTACCGCTGCTGCGAAATTGCCAGGGAGCTGACCATGCGGGATGAGTGGAAGGTGGGCAGGGTGATTGCCCGGCCTTATGTGGGCAGGAAAAAGGGGGAGTTCAGGCGCACCAGCAACCGGCATGACTACGCCTTGAAGCCTTATGGTGCCACCGCCCTGAACGCCCTGAAGGATGCCGGGTACGATGTGATTTCCGTGGGAAAAATTGCGGATATTTTTGACGGAGAGGGCATTACCGAGTCCAACAAGTCAAAAAGCTCAGTGCATGGCATGGAGCAGACCATAGAGCTTGCTGGGCGGGACTTTACAGGCTTGTGCTTTGTCAATCTGGTGGATTTTGATGCCCAGTGGGGGCACAGGCGCAACGTGCAGGGCTATGCGGAGGAATTGGAGCGGTTTGATGTTAAGCTGGGGCAGCTATTGCCTCTGCTCCGTGATGATGATTTGCTGATTCTGACTGCTGACCACGGCAATGATCCTACCTTCCGGGGGACGGATCACACTAGGGAGGATGTGCCGTTTTTGGCCTATTCCCCTTCTATGAAAGGGCATGGAGAGCTGCCGGACTGTGATACCTTTGCCGTTATCGGGGCGACCATTGCAGATAATTTTGGCGTGGCCATGCCGGAGGGAACTATCGGAATATCACTTTTGGACAGGCTGGACTGATGAATAGGCAAGATGAAAATATAGAAATGAGGTTGGCTGATGGATAAGAAAGAGATTTTGGCAAGGGTTGATCATACGTTGCTGGATCCGACGGCAGGCTGGGAGGATATACGTCGGGTTTTGGATGATGCGCTACACTATGGCACGGCTTCGGCATGCATTCCGCCAGCTTATGTAAGGCAGGCGGCAGAACAGGTGGAGGGACTGCTGCCTATCTGCACGGTAATCGGTTTTCCAAATGGCTACAGCACGGTGGCAGTCAAGACCTTTGAGGCGGCTGCTGCCGTTCAGGATGGTGCAGACGAAATAGATATGGTGCTGAACATTGGCTTGCTGAAGGCACATCGTGATGCGGAGGTGCAGGCGGAAATCATGATGGTACATGATTCCTGCCGGGGCAAGCTGGTCAAGGTCATCATTGAAACCTGCCTTTTGACAGAGGAGGAAAAAATCCGTGCCTGCCATCTGGTGACTGAGGCAGGGGCGGAGTATATTAAGACATCTACGGGCTTTTCTACCGGCGGTGCCACCTTTGAGGATGTAGCCCTGCTGAGAAAGCATGTAGGTCCCAATGTTAAGGTAAAGGCCGCAGGCGGTATTTCCTCCTTTGCTGATGCGGAGAAATTCATAGAGCTGGGAGCGGACAGGCTGGGCACCAGCCGCCTGGTGAAGCTGATGAAGCAGGAAGAGGGGTGGAGATATTGACCGATGAGGAGCTTTTTCAGGAGGCAAAAAAGGCAAGGCTTCACGCCTATACGCCCTATTCCCATTTTCAGGTAGGGGCGGCGCTTTTGACAAAGGAGGGCAAGGTTTATCACGGCTGCAATATTGAAAATGCCGCCTATGGCCCCACCAACTGTGCGGAGCGTACGGCTTTTTTTAAGGCAGTGTACGAGGGGGAAAGAGAATTTGACAGGATTGCCATTGCAGGTGCCCCGGAAGGGCAGGAGCCGGAGGAAATGTGTGCTCCCTGCGGTGTCTGCCGTCAGGTGATGATGGAATTCTGCCAGCCGGACAGCTTCCGGATTATCCTGTCAGATGGCAAGGGCAGCGTGGCTGATTTTGCCCTGGGGGAGCTGCTGCCCTACGGCTTTGGCCCTGCTAATCTGGGCAAATGAACAGATAGCAGGTGATTTTGCGCAAAGGTCGGCAGGTAATTGACAGGTAATTTTATATAATTTTGCACAGTAAAAGAGGATGGCAGGGATTGCCATCCTCTTTTTTGGAAATTAATGGGATATATGTGGAAATTTTAAGGGAAGCAAATTGATTATTTACCGAAGTAACGCTTCAGGAGACCTGCGAAGCCTTTGCAATGGCGGGCCTCATCCTTGCACATCTCATGCACGGTGTCATGGATAGCATCCAGGTTCAGCTGCTTTGCCTTAACAGCCAGCTTCTTCTTGCCCTCGGTAGCCCCGAACTCTGCATCCTTGCGCATGGACAGGTTCTTCTCGGTGCTGTCGGTGAGCACCTCGCCCAGGAGCTCAGCAAACTTGGCAGCATGCTCAGCTTCCTCAAAAGCATAGCGCTTGAAAGCCTCGGCAACCTCAGGATAGCCCTCGCGGTCAGCTACGCGGCTCATTGCCAGGTACATGCCAACTTCGGAGCACTCACCGTTGAAGTTTTCGCGGAGTCCCTCGATAATCTCCGGGTCAACACCCTGAGCTACGCCCAGACGATGCTCGTCTGCCAGCTGCATCTCGCCTTCCATCTCCTTGAACTTGTCAGCGCCTGCCTTACAGATAGGGCACTTCTCAGGAGCAGCATCGCCTTCATGAACATAACCGCAAATGGTGCATACGAACTTTTTCATAACTTTTTCCTCCTATATAATACACATAACACTGTTTTGTCCTTATCTCTATGGACCTTATTATACTAATTCGACACAAATTTGAAAAATCCTGTTTTTGGGCAAATTTTTTCTTTTTAAGGCTTTTTCTTTAGTTTTCTAGCATATGCTTTAATTATTATTAATTTGTAAAAAATAGTAATAGATAATAATTATCACAACAAAAACAAATCCCTTTTGCGCATGTTGCACAAGTTTTTTGCTATGGAGGATTATTTGTGATAAAATCTTACGTTGAGAAAGAGTGTATTTTTAGCGAGCAAATGGGAGCGTAATAATGTTTAAATTTAAATCTGACGCACCTGCAAGGACGGCAGAGCTGGCAAGAAGGCTTGCCGGTGTGCTGAGGCCGGGAACTGTTATCTGCCTGGATGGAGATTTGGGGGCTGGCAAGACCTTGTTTGTGCAGAATCTTGCCGCCGGCCTGGGGGTGCAGGGGGAGGTTACCAGCCCGACCTTCAATCTGATGAACCTGTATGAGGACGGCAGGCTGCCGCTGGTGCATTTTGATTTGTACCGGCTGGAGCAGGAATACGAGCTGGACGAGATTGGTTTTTATGATTATGCGGAGAACCCTGATGGCCTGGTGCTGATAGAGTGGGCGGAGAAGTTCCCTGAGTGCCTGCCGGAAGACCATATTGCCCTGGAAATCCAGCGCACTGATGTGGAAGATGAGCGTGTGCTGGTGTTCAGGCTGGCAGGCAGTGCCCTGCAGGATGTGTATAAGGAGATGGAAAAGCTTTGCCAATTTTAGCAATAGATACGGCTACGATGGTTTCCAGCGTGGCTGTGGCAGATGAAAAAAGGCTGTTAGCCGAGCTGACAGTGCAGACAAGATTAACCCATTCGGAAACCCTTTTGCCTCATATCGAAAAGGTGCTGCAGCTGGCAGGGGTGAAAAAGGCGGAGCTGACCGGGGTGGCTGTGAGCCTGGGGCCAGGTTCCTTTACGGGACTGCGCATAGGGCTGGCGGCTGCCAAGGCGATTGCTTACGGCCTGGGGATTCCGATTTTCGGCATTCCCACTACGGAGGTGCTGGCATGGCATTACCCGGTGCCTGGTATTGCCGTGGTACCCTTTATCGATGCCCAGAAGGGAAATGTGTACAGCGCGGTCTATACATGGCAGGGAGATGGCTTCGTGGAGGTGAGCCCTGTGCAGGTTTACTCCGTAGATGAGGCACTGGCCTTGTGTGCAAGCCAGCAGATGACAGTGATGGCGGTAGGCGACATGGTGGCGAAAAAACTGGCAGGACGTGAGGATTTGCCAGCCAATGTGCAGCTGCCGCCGCAGCACCTGCTGATGCCCCGTGCTGCCAATGTGGCTATGGCAGCCCTCAGGCGGCAGCAGGAGGGCAGGGAGGACTCCGTCATGGATTTGGAGCCGGTGTACATCAGGCGCTCCGAGGCGGAGGTGCTGTGGGAAAAGCGTCATGGCACCGATAATGAAAAGGAGAAGGTGCAGCCATGAGCAATAAGCCTGCAGCAACTGAAAGGGCGCCAGGGAATCTTAAGAATGGCAATCCCAATGAAAGCAGTATTGTTTTTCGCCGCATGGTTCAGGATGATGCAGATGGCGTGGCAAGGGTGGAGGCGGCATGCATGCCGGTGCCTTGGTCACGGCAGTCCTTTTGGGAGGAGGCATCCCATACGGATGCTTATTACCTGCTGGCAACGGATGCAGAACGGGATGATTTGATTGTGGCCTATGCCGGCTGCTGGGTGCTTGCCAACGAGGGGCATATCACCAATGTAGCGGTGGACCCTGCTTATCAGGGGCAGGGGCTTGGCAGGCGGCTGATGAATGAGCTCATCCTGCGGGTGAAGGAGCTGGGGGTGGATTCCATGACACTGGAGGTGCGCCCCTCCAACCAGGTGGCAATCAATCTCTATACCAGCCTGGGCTTTCGCAGCGTGGGGCAGCGTCCAAAATATTACACCAATCCTGTAGAAGCGGCTGAAATCATGTGGAATACCAAGCTGTAGAGACTTCAGAAGCCTTTTTCTTTTCCTTTTTAGCCGGAGCTTTTCGGAGATAGTCGTTATGTCGTAGATATTTAAAGATACGTGGAGATATTTAGAGATACTTATGGATAATAAAATTACTCTAGCAATAGAATCCAGCTGTGATGAAACATCTGCAGCTGTTTTGCGCGGCGGGCGGGAGGTCCTGTCGCTGGTGATTTCCACCCAGATTCCCGTTCATCAGAAGTTTGGCGGCGTGGTGCCGGAAATCGCCTCCAGGAAGCACATTGTGAATATTATGCCGGTCATAGAGGAGGCACTGCAAAAGGCGGGGCTAAGCCTTTCAGATATAGACCAGGTGGCTGTAACCTACGGGCCGGGACTGGTAGGAGCGCTTCTGGTAGGCGTATCCGCTGCCAAGGCACTTGCCTTTACCCTGGGGGTGCCGCTGATTGGCGTTAACCATCTGGAAGGGCATATTTTTGCCAACTTTATCAGCCATCCTGATTTAAAGCCGCCTTTTATGGCACTGGTAGTCTCAGGCGGCCATACCTCCCTGGTGCATGTGAAGGATTATAATTCCTTCGCCCTCATGGGGCAGACCAGGGACGATGCGGCAGGGGAGGCCTTTGACAAGGTGGCCAGGGTAATGGGGCTGCCTTATCCCGGGGGGCCTCAGATTGACAGGCTGGCGCAGGAAGGGGATCCCCATGCCATTGATTTCCCCAAGGCCTTGCAGGAAAAGGGCAATTATGAGTTCAGCTTCAGCGGCCTGAAATCCGCGGTGCTGAATTATCTGAACAGCATGAAATGCAAGAACCTGCCGGTTAACAAGGCTGATGTGGCGGCTTCTTTCCAGAATACAGTCATTGAGGTGCTGATCGCCAAGGCCATGGACGCGGTCAGGGAGTCCGGCTGCGATACTCTGGTGCTGGCAGGAGGCGTGGCTGCCAACAGCTCCCTGGAGGGGCGGCTTAGGGAGGCGGCTGACCGTGAGGGAATCCGCTTCTGCTATCCTGACAAGCTGCTCTGCACCGATAATGCTGCCATGATTGGCTGTAGGGGCTACTATCAGGCACAGGCAGGCATTTACTCTGATTTGTATCTCAATGCGGTGCCGGGGCTGGCACTGACGGATTTGTAGCAGGCAGGACAGGAGGCGGCAGGTATGCAGCTTAATACACAGGATTTATCTGAATTTCAAAATGAGACTATTACAGCGGCTTGCCGCAAATATACGAATTTGACGGCTATGCAGTCAGAGGTGCTGAAAAGGCTGAATTCCTGCCTGCCTTTTATTGCGGATTTGGCTCATGCCTATCTGTATCTCTATGTCAGGACGAAGGATGACTCCAAGCTTTTGGTTCTGAAGCATTATCGGCCTCATACTTTCTTTACGGATATTGAGCTGACAGGGGAAGGGGCGCTGGTGTCTGCCGTGGAGGAACCCCTGATTACGGCTGCCTTTGAGAAGGGAAAGTTCATTCAGGGCCAGAGGGAATGGCGCTTTGGCATCAATCTTGAAATGTATGTGCAGCCCATCAAATCCGGCAACGAGGTTATCGGTGTGGTGAGCATGGAGACAGGCCATAGCTATGCTTCCTCCAGCAACTACCATCAGCTGATGGATACGGCTGTGTTTTTGCTGGAGCATGGCAAGAAGGGGCTGGACAGGGAGCAGTTCCGTACCATGTCGCCGGGAACCGGCATCATTATTGCCGACCACAGCAACCGCATCGTGTTTGCCAATCTGTCGGCAACCCGCATCTACCGTTCCCTGGGGATTACCAGCCTGATTGGCTGCCGCATGTCAGACAGGGAGCTGAGTGCCATGCTGCACAAGGAGACCATAGACAGCAGCCGCCCTTATGAACGTGAAATCCAGATCAGGGATATTGTGCTGGTGCAGCGAGATATCAAGCTGGAAGAAGCAGGAGTCCTGCAGCGGCGGATTATGCTCTTGTCCGATGTGTCGGAGCTGCGGAAAAAGGAACGGGAAATCAAGATAAAGTCGGCAGTTATCCAGGAAATTCACCACAGGGTGAAGAATAATTTGCAGACCATTGCCAGCCTCCTGAGGCTGCAGGCGCGCCGTTCCAAGATGCCGGAGGTCAAGTCGGCATTGCAGGAGAGCACCAACCGCATCCTGAGCATGTCTGTGGTGCACGAGTTTTTGTCCCAGCAGGATGCGGAGGAAATCAAGGTCATCGAGGTGACGCGGAATATCCTGAATACGGTGGCGCCCAATATGGTTTCCAGCGATTTTCAGCTGGAGCAGGCCTTTGACGGGCCGGAGGTTGTGCTGCCCTCCCGCACGGCCAGCAATCTTGCCGTGATTATTAACGAGCTTATCCTCAATTCCATTGAGCATGGCTTTGAGGGGCGTGACAGGGGGCTTATAGGGCTGCATACGGAGGAAACGGCGGATGGGTATGTGCTGGAGCTGTATGATGATGGCTGCGGCCTGCCTGCTGATTTTGACCTGTCAAAGACGCGGTCCTTGGGGTTGCAGATTATCAGGACACTGGTGGCTGATGATATGGGTGGCGAGATAGAGCTGTTCAGCCGTCAGGGAACCCATGCGAAAATTACGATACCACGAAATCCAGAGGGAGGAGAATATTGAATGAAAGCCTTGAAAATTGTGATTGCCGATAATGAATCTGTTATCCGCATGGATGTCCGTGAGATGCTGGAGGAAGCAGGTCATGAGGTAGTGGGCGAGGCTGTAAATGGAATAAAGGCAGTGGAGCTGGCCAGGAAGCTGAAGCCGGATCTTTGCATACTGGATATAAAGATGCCGGAGATGGATGGGATTACTGCTGCCAAGCTGATTACGGAGGAGAAGATTGCACCGGTGCTGCTTCTGACGGCTTTCAGTCAGAGCGATATGGTAAAGCGTGCCACGGATGCAGGGGTGCTGGCCTATCTGGTGAAGCCGGTGCAGGAGAGCAATCTTTTTCCTGCTATGGAGGTGGCTATTTCCCGCTATCAGGAAATGCAACAGCTGGAAGATGAGCTGTTCAAGGTGAAGGATACCCTGGCTATGCGCAAGACCCTGGATCGTGCCAAGGGGATTCTCATGGATGCTCACGGGCTCACGGAGTCGGAGGCCTTCCGCCGCATCCAGCAATATAGCATGGCAAAGAGAAAGACCATTAAGGAAGTGGCAGAGGCAATTATCCGGGCAGCAACAAAATAAATTGGAATTTTCAGTTTATCGTCGTGAAGGTACGAGACTTTTGGAACATTAACGGATGAGTTTTGTTGGTTTGTGCACTCTGTTCAGATTAAAAATGGGCTGAGCGGGACAGCTACCCATAGAAAACACGCTCGCGCTCCTAGTTGT
>OBLI01002572.1_pt1 | contig 15126 bp, 14 predicted proteins | sample 1519701 | NCBI WGS metagenome assembly OBLI01 (sample SAMEA3663005, study PRJEB22513) | pig gut metagenome | biome: pig gut; feature: pig-associated habitat; material: faeces | place: France | collected 2012 | reverse complement strand
ATATAACATCTTATGTTAGTTTGATTAAGTGTCAAATTCAAATCGGTTTACTTTAAAAACGCTTGTATTACTTTAATATACAGATAGTTATGCGACAAATTCAAAATTTCAACTGGATACTAATGAGTCTTAATATCTAAATAAAAGCAAATGCGATGACGATAAATAAACTTATTTAGACCAGAACTCGTGTGTCTTGTTCATTTCTTCCATTCCAAACTTTAGCTCTGCATCTGCAGAAGGTATCGAGATGGAATATAAATCTTCAGCTAAGTCGAAGAATCCGCCACCTTGCTTGAAGTCTCCTGCATGAATGGCAACACTTGAAAGCATAGGTCTTCCTTCTTTAACTTCGTTCCATGAAATATCTCCAAGAATATTTCCGAGAATTCCTCTGTCATGAGGGTTGGACATATCTAGATGGACACCAGATTGCTTAAGAAGGTCGGTGTAATTTATCATCGACTTTCTTTTGGCAACCTTGATAAGAACCTCTTTAATACGAAGATGTTCTTCAGTATATGGTACCAAATTTTTCATATCAATAGAGTTTTAATTATGGCATTGAAGGATTTGATAAATTATTCTAAAAATACAGATCCAAGCGAATTGCACCTGACGAGATACAAAAGTAATATAAAAAAAGAAAACAACAACGAAAACTATTATTTTTTCTTCAGAAAACTTGATATCATATTTTTGTAGGAAAAGCTGTTTTGTTTTAAAAAAACACTACCTTTGCAAATAATTCTAATATTAAACTTAAGATTTAAGTGAAAATAGGAGATTACTAAATTGTAGATCTTTCTCTACTATTAATCAAGCCCTCGCTATCACGGACAAAGCATTAAAATGAAGAAAATTTTATTTTTGTTCACAATTCTTGCTTTAACTAGCAAATTATGTTACGCACAAAATGTTGTCGCAGGCATTGAATTTGGTAAGACATCATACGAAGAGGCTGCGCCAAAGCTTATTAAGAAGTTTGGTGAACCAAGCGTACAAAAGTTAAACGATACTTTTGCATTCAAAGATGTATCCTATGCAGGACTTATGTTTGATAATATCTTTTTTTTCTTTGAGAACACAGCAGAAAGTAATGTTTTAAAACATTGTGCTATGTATGCTGAATTTGATTCAGAAGAAGAAGCAAATGAGTTTAGAGAAAAGATAGTAAAAAAGCTGGGGAAAAAATACAAAATAAAAACAAATAATAATCCTGATTCAAAGATAACGATAAAAGAATACCTTGTTGGAACTTCACCAACTAATCCTTCCGAACCATACATAACTATTTCAACATATAAGTATAAAAGTGGGAGTTGTGCAACTGGTATCGTTTATGGACCATTCGAATACAATGATGAGACTTTTTAATAAATAAACCAATAGCCATCCGCCATATTGACGGATGGCTATGAGATTATTTGGATATTATTTCTCCGTCTGTCGAATCGTAGGGCATTTTCTTTGTGTAAGAATACCCCAATTTTGATAAAAGTGGATAGATGTTTTCTTCAATTTGAGTAATTCCCCATTGTGTACTAACCCTAAATGATTTATCATCATAAGATGTTAATATGTTCTTTACATACCTAGCCTGCGCATCTTTTGTTTTCTTCTCCAATTCGGAAACCAAAATCAGAGTGCGATTTGTTGCAGATTTCAAAGGAAGCAAGTTCAAAAGGTCTTGATATGTATATGTAGGATTTTCTCTCAAAATTCTTGCTACGATTTCAAAAACAAATCTACTTTTTGGATAGAATGTTTTTCCATCCCAAGAAAAAATAGTTTTATCATGTGATTTCTTCGTATTTGAATACTGTTTTTTCTCTTCCTCTGTAGAAGATGTAGATGACGACATAGAATTTGAAGATTGTAAAGATAAAGCCTGCTTCTTTTTAGTTCGTGTAAGCCTTTCATAATCTTCTAGTATAGATACTCCATCATTAGAGTAAAGAATTGGAGTAACGTTATATTTTGCAGAATGGTTTAGAAAAGTATTGAATGCATTTTGTGGGGAAATTTTAAAGAATTCCCTCTGAGGATTGACACGCTTAGATGCAAGCGCTTGGTGAATAGCAGATTCAAACTCCTTGAAATTTGGAGTTATAGCATAAGCAAAGATTTCAAAAACACATGGAACTCCTGTTGTGTATAATTCGTTGCATCTATCCATTAAGCTTCTGTCCGTATAGCCTATTTTTACAATTTCAGGCATATATTTTTTTTTTAGGATGTAAACACAACCATTATTCTTTTTTGCTTCTTTTTCTTCCTCTTCTGCAATTTGAGAAAGCAGCTCTGCAGGTATAGAAAGATTATTTTCTTGTAGAGAGGCTTTTAGTTTTAATAATTCCTTAAGCTTTGACATTACTACTATTTATCTAATAATGAAAAACTCCCAAGTAGTGTAACGACAGGGGACCAACCCTTTAATACACACCACGAGGGAGTTTTTTATATTATTGATGAATCAATTCATCCTATGTTTGGTCTGTTTGTCGTTGTGCTTGTGAATGTTATAAATAAATACACACGCACGTAGATTTGAGGTACAAATATACATATTATTTTGTTAATACATAAGAAAAAAGTGAAAAAATAGAACAATTAAATTTCGCAAAGTTGTAAATAGCTACTATTTAGACGAAAAATAGACTTTGGATAGACTCAATCTTATCATTTTGAGCATTAAACTATACCATTAACATCCACGGTGACAAGAGAGGTGTCAGCCTGTGGGAACTTCTCACAACCTATGTAGAGGGTGTCGAAAGCGTCGGAGCCATCAGTTCGGTGCTCGAGGAGGTCTTCTTCCGACTCGGCAAGCTTTTCGCCACCCTTATCTTTGTAGAAACCATTGCGACCACGACTGACGCTAGCAGCTTGGATAGCAAAGATGAGCTAACCTACCTTGTTGAGGACATATGTGAGTAGGTTCTTTGTCATAAACAGTTACGTTAAATATTACTCATTTCGTTTGTCCCACCAGTCTTTTATAGTTATGTATATCATGCCTATTAAAACAGCAATAAGAATAATCAACACTATAATAATTAATAATGTATGAAAATGTTTATCGAGCCAATCTAAGATAGGCATAATTATAAATAATATGACAATTAATATTCCCACAAAATTTTTTAGAAAATCAATTCCATCCATATTGATATAGAAACATTGAAACATTTACAAGTCGTCCATTTCTTCTTGTGTATTTTTTAAGCTGTTTAGCTTATCTGCATATTGTATATGTAATAAGAATTTTCCTGTATCAGTATATCCATATGAAGAAACAGATAATATTATATAACCATTTTCAAGATCAAAAGAAGTTTTTTTGAATTCATGTAAATATTCATCTTGTACGGACTCTGTTTCCCTGTTTTCTGCTCCATATTTAATATCTAGTTTAGCTTCTATATCATTAAATAAATTTTGAATATGTGTCTTACCATATTTCTGTATAACAGATTTTGCTGAATATACTTGTTTACTTCTCTCATTGTAAAAGACTACAACGGAAGCTGCTTCTCCCATAAATGTTCCATCATAAATACGTGCTCCGTTTTTCTTGTCATAAGGAAGTTCTGTATTTTTAAAACCTTTAGCATAAAGCTTAGATTGAAAATCTGTAATTGAGCCATCTAGTTCTATACCCATAAATTTAAAGTGGGTATTTTGTGCCAAAGCGAATGTAGTAACCAAAGCAAGTGCAATTGATAATAGAATTTTTTTCATAAGGCTAATAAGACAAACTCCCGAGTGAATTATCGACAGGGAACCACCCATTCATTGCTTCACAGGAAGTTATATTCTTTTGTAAATTATTAATTTTGTTATAGGCTGTTTGTCGATGATGTGAATTCCATGTAAAGGACTCACGCATTGTAAAATGCAAAAGTAATACAAAAAAAGAAAGAAAACCATAATAATAGCTATAATTTTTCATTAATTATTGGACACCTTTGTCCGATTAATGAACTGCACCCCAAAAGTTTTGTGTCTAACTTTTGGGGTGCAGTTCATTTTCCACTAAGCCAATAAAACGACGATTTTATTATAGAACTATTGCTGTCCGCTAAAACCACAAAGAATCACCCAATCTGTTTGAAAATAATTCGGCATAGCTCTTTACTGAGCTATGCCGAATTATTAATTATTAGCAAAAAACATCCCTGTACTTTTCCACTGATCAATAAAGGCTCACCCGATAAATCTAGGGTGGAAGCTAAGACTTGTCCTTTGACTGATACACACCGTTTTCCGATGATATTTCTTTCGCATATAAAACATAAACCAAGATAAACACCCTATGCTGGGCAAACTCTCATGCTTCGAGTTTTTGATGTAAAGGCAGGTACTGCACTTTGCCCAACATATGGCGATAAACAAAGATAAGCCGTTGCTTGAGAATATAGCACACAGATTACAGATAGCGTATGGGAAAACACTATACATTATCTCCTGCAACGGTTTATTTTGGTTTATTGCCTGTCATTTTCATCAGAGGCATGAGCGCATATGCCATCTGTGGCTTGTCCAGACTGTCTAGAGTCACACTCTCGTAAAGGCTGGGCAAGACACAGATGGCAAGTTCTGCTGAAGAAAATGACAGGGGGTTATAAGGTTTATGTTTAAAAGACCATCTAAACATTAAACACTATCTATAAAATAATCCCCTATGTTTGTCGGGTGAGCCGTATTTATGCTCTTTGGAGTTTTAGCGGACAGCAATAATCTATAATTGTCTTTAAAACATAAGCCTACCATAAAGCAACAAGGCTTATAAAGCAAAATAAAAATCCTGCAAGTAATCATACTTGCAGGATTTTTATTTTTATTTCGCTTAGCGAAACAATATCGATTATTGATACCTATTAGAAGAAGAGGTAGCGGTTGTCTACTACGCCAGCCTTGATGATAAGCTCTGACATAAAGTTGCTTGCGCTCTGCATAGCACGCTGACGGAGACGAGCCTCCTGCTCAGCATCGTTGAACTTAGCAGCATTCTGCTTCTTGTTCAGAACCTGGAAGAGGTAAACGCCTGCGTTACCCTTTACAGGAGCTGAGACAAACTTACCCTTTGCAGTAGCTGCAACGGCACCACTAAGAGCAGGCTCGCTTGAACCTGTAGCCTGTACGAATACAGGAGCTGCGAATGTTACCTGGTTTACAGCCAAGAGCTTGCCACCCTTAGCCTTAGCAGCTGCGATGCTGTTTACGCCCTTGAGCTTAGCCTCAATCTGCTCAGCCTTCTTGTCGCGGATAACCTCAGCCTTAACGATGTCCTTAACCTGAGTATCTGAGAGATCGCGATAGCCGATAGGATGAATCTTGGTGCAAGCTACGAGCAATAGGTGGTCGTTGTTGCCACACTCATACATAGGAGAAACCTGGCCTTCCTTAGCATCGAAAATCCACTTAAGAGCGTCGCGAGTAGCAGGGATGTTAGCTACGCCATGCTGAGAAGTTGTGATATCGTTGAGTTCGTTGAACTTATAGCCAGACTTAGCAGCATTCTTCTCGATAGCGTCGATAGTAGCGTTTGCGCTTACGAAAGAGCTAAACTTGTTGTATGCTGTGCGGTAAGTATCCTTAGAGAAGTCAACGTTGCGCTTGATAACAGCAGCCTGATACTTAGTAACCATAGCCTTGCGGTCGAGAACCTGAAGAACGAGGTTGCCCTGCGAGAGCTTGATGTTCTTGATTTCGTTAACGCTCATATTGTTAAGGCTCTCGATATAGTTCTTAGTATCGTTGTCCATAGAAGGAGCATTCTGATACTGACGTGTTGTCATCCAAGTTTTTTCGCCATTCTGACCATACTTCTTAGCCAAAGCCTCGAAGTCAGCACCTGCTGCAAGAGCGGTATAGATAGAGTCGGCACGCTTTGTAGCCTCTTCTGTAGTCTGACCGCCAACCTGGATTACGCGATACTGAACTGAGTCTGGCAACTGCTGCTTAGCAACGAGCTTGATAACGTTAAGAGTATTGTCCATAGTGTTCTCAACAGGAGTAGAAACCTGACCAACAGCCATAGAGTCGAGACGAGCTGCGATGTCTGAAGGATAAGCCTCCTTAAGAACAGGAATACCGAGGTAGTTGACAGAAGAAGTGCTCTTGCGAACTACGTCGCCAGGGTTCTGAGCCTCTGCAAGTTCTGTAGCATATCCCTTGAACTCCTTCTGAAGAGCTGCACGGTCGGCAGCAGATGCCTTAACCTGGATATCGATATACTTGATATCGCGGCTCTCTACATACTGTTCGAAGCGTGGCTTCATTTCCTCATACTTAGCCTTGAGGTCGCTCTCGGTAACCTGTACCTTGTCGTCCTGGATTGCGCTATATGGGAAAGCAGCAAGTTCAATCTGAGCCTCCTCGTTAGCGTCGTTGAATGCCATCTTAGCCTCTACAGGGTTAGAGAGCAAGCAATGAGCGAGAAGCGACTGATACTTCTGGATAAGAGTCTGCTGACGGAGAGTCTTCTCGATATAAGTCCAATACTTATAGATAGACTCCATCTGCTGAGCAGCCTGAGGGTTTGTACCCTTCTGAGTCTTGTACTGAGCCAAGAACTGCTGCAAAGTATTAACGTCGAAACGTCCTGTCTGACGGTTTACGAAAGGTGTAGAAAGAAGCATCTGGTTAGTACCCTGGCGAAGGATGTCCTGCATCTCCTCGTCTGTTACGGTAAGACCAAGCTTTTCGCACTCGTTAGCGATAACCTTGTACTGAACCAAAGTCTGCCAAACGCCATCACGAAGCTGCGAGAGCTGAGCTTCATTAAGGTTGTCCTGACCCTGAAGCTTCATAGCCTCTGAAACTTCATCTACGAGCTTAGAGAAATCCATCATATTGATTTTCTCGCCCAACACTTCGCCTACTTGCTGTCTTTGTTCGTTCTGAGTAGATTCACAAGAACGGAAGAACTCTTCGGCAATGAATGCAAAAAGGCCAAGTCCGATAATGCATATCAGAATCATGCCTTTGCTTCTAATTTTTCCTAATGCTGCCATTACTTTTAATTGTTTTATTTTATTTGTTTTATTCTTTTATTCACAAAATGCCTACAAAAATACTAATTATTTATTAAATAAGTGAATATTTTGTTTGAAAAATTATTGTGTTAGTGGTTTTTGTTACGATATTTAGCTATTAGCTTAGTATTTTCAGCTTCACGAGCTCTATTTTGGTCATAGTATTCTTCAATATCTTGAACTCATACTTGCCTATTGTCACCACCTCGTTGAGCTTAGGGAAGCTTTGATAATAGTGCAGAATCATACCTCCGAGCGTCATATAGTCGTCGCTCTCAGGTAGGTCGAGGTCGAAGAGTTCGTTTACCTTATCAATCTCCAAACGTGCGGAGAGAATATACTCGTGGTCTTCTGTCTGTACGGCTGTATACTTGGTGCTATCATGTTCGTCTTCGATGTCGCCAAAGATTTCTTCCACGATATCTTCGAGCGATACCAATCCGCTTGTACCACCAAATTCGTCGACCACAATAGCCAACGATTTCTTCTGCTGCATGAATAGTTTCATGAGCTTCTGAGCTGCCATAGTTTCAGGCACAAAAGGTATTTTTAGAATCTTCTGTTTCCAGTCGTCTGGGCAACGGAACATCTCGGAACTATGAATATAGCCCACCACATGGTCGATGTCGCCTTGGTATACGATAATCTTCGAATTGCCGCTCTCTATAAACATCTGCTCCAGCTGCTGCAGGTTGCAGGTATCCATGTCTACGGCATTTATTTCGGTACGCGGAATCATGCAGTCGCGCACCTTGGTATCTGAGAAGTCAAGAGCGTTTTGGAATATCTTCACCTCGTCGTCGATATCTTCTTCATTCTTTGCATTATCGATGCTCGATTGCACAAGATAGTCGAGGTCTACCTTTGTGAATCCCTCGTCGTCGGTTTGTTTCTGCATTTTTATGCCAACCATTCTAAGAAGCATCTTCGATAAGAAAGTTGAGAATTTACTTATTGGCCAAAGCACAACATAGAATACGTATGCCATAGGCGCAAAGAACGACAGCAGACGGTTTGGGCTGCTCTTAAACAAGGTCTTGGGTAGAAATTCGCCCGTGAACAACACGATAAGTGTTGAGAGAATGGTGTCGGCAGGAACCGTAAAGGCTGGGTCGGCACCACGGAAAATGGTATTGTCGAAGAATCGAGCTATCAAGATACCATAGATTACGAGCACGATATTGTTGCCCACGAGCATCGTAGAAACAAAGCCATTAGGATGACGATAGAAGAAGGAAATCAAGCGTTGCGACATGGCGTTGCGCTCTTTATCCATCTCCGCAAGCATTCTGTTGCTTGCCACAAAGGCAATCTCCATTCCTGAAAAGAAGGCGGAGAAGGCCATGGTTACGAGTATTCCTATGACTAAAGGTAAATCTATAGTTGTTTCCATGATTAATGCATTAATGGTATTGTTGTGTTCTTGCGTTGTGGCAAGGCTTGAGACCGTTGAGCCTTAAGTATAGAGTCTTGATTTTGTTTCACGCTATCTGGCTCCGACGAAGCTCCGCCATCAAAGTCGCTCTTCTCGAACGAGCCCTTAGAATTGCTCACATAATATTTGGTCATATTCTCGTTGCTACGGAAATATGATCCTTGGAGTTCGCGCTCAGGAGTTACAAGATGCGAGAATACGTTTGAATAAAGCTCATGGCTACGCTCGTCCCAAAACAGCTGTTCGCTCGTGAAGCGAATGCCCGACTTGGTGAGAATGCGCACACGCGAGCGCAACTCCCACAATCGCAACTGGTCGTAATAGTAAGCCGTGTCGCATTGGATATACGACTCCACATGGAATTTCTCGTCAAACTGCTCCAGGAACAATCCTTTATCGAAAGTCCATCGCGAAGGGTTCTTCACAATATTCACATCCCAACGCTCAGCCACGATACGATATTTTATCACGCCCGAGTCTGAGATAAGAGTGTTTACGCCATAGCTCGTCATCATCGACACGGAGTCGCGATCACGAATGGCAGAAGCAATATGCTCCTTACGCTCGTCGCATGATGCAACAAACGTAAGGAGCATTATCATTATTATCGAAATAGATTTTATCGGTTTCAACATGGTTATATTATTCCACTTTCCACTTAGCGAACCAACGTTCATTGAATGTCAGACCTATGTTGATACGGAAAGTATTCTCGGTAACGAATCGGTTGCACTTCAAGTTCACCCATTGGGCGCTTATGTTAAGGATAGACCTACTATTATATGAGTTCATAATAGGAATACCGAAACCAAAGCTTGCGCTAAGTTCTTTTGGTCCGTCGCCACCATCTACGTTAAGATAAGGTGTAACGTACGACACTCCTGCACGATATTTGATGCGCTTGATAAACGAGCGGCTATCTTCCTCAGGACAAATCTCGGTACCGAGTGTAAACTTATGGCGGTCTTTAAATGCATTATCGTTCATCACATACGACTGCTCTGGTTTGGCGTCGGCTTTATATACAGGAAAACTTACCGAAGCCCATTTCTGCAGATTATAGTCGAAGCCAATCTTCAACTTATTATTATGGTTGTACATAAAACCAGCTCCTATGCTATGAGGAATAGCCAATTTCATGTTCTCCTGTCCTGCCGAAGGATAGCTGGCAGTATCAGCCACGCCCGTCTGCGAGTTTGTTGATACAATCTCAAGCATAGGGTTGCCTCCGATATCGTGACCCAACGAATAGGTTACGCCCACGGTCAACTCATCCTTCTTGTTCAATCGTGTGGTATATTGCGCACCAAAGTCGAGCTTATAGTTTCTCACCTCGGCTGTATATCGCTTGGTAAGTGAGTTGGCATAAGAATTTGTGTAGCTATTCACAACGGTTCGTGTATAGTTACCCCACATATATCCAACATTAGCACCAATAGAGAAGCCCTTTACCGGTTCCCATCCTGCGCCAAGATAAACAAGATGCAGACCGCCCGTACCACTATATGTATTGAGCGCAGACAGACTACCTGTAGCATCAAGATTCTGACTAACGGAATAGTTGTAGCCCACATTTGTATAAGGAAGAATACCGAAGCTCACGCCCAAATGCTTGAAAGCTCGAAATCCTGCAACAGCATATTCAAAGTCGGCATTATTGGCATTAATCTTTCGTCCACCCTCTTTAAAGTTTGTCTTCTGTCCCGACATACCCATATCAAAGATAAAGGTAAGGCTATCCAGTTGGGAATAAGATGCAGGGTTGATATGATTTATCTGATTATGCTCATGGAAACCATAAGCCAATCCGTTCATACCTCTATTGAAGCCACTCGCCTGTTCCGACAATTGACCTAAGCCAAGTTGGCTATAAGGAGAGTTCGTGCCACTTTGTGCAAGTGTGTTGGTAGCAGCCGCCATCAATACGGCCATGCTTAGAAGTTTTCTCATTATTATATATAAAATGTACTCGTATTTTGGAATTTGAATGCAAAAGTATTGAAAAAAATCGAAATAATAGCACGATAAGTCGGAAATATAAGTTATTTTTGCATCGTGAAACGATTTAGACGTATTTTAAGGATTATATCGTTGGTGTTTTTTGTATTATTAACTACCAACGCCAAGGGACAAACTGCAGACTCCATCATCAGCAATATGGATGATGTTGAGGTGAGCCTTCTTACTTGTGGACCAGGCAACGAAGTTTATTCGTTGTTCGGACATACTGCCATCAGGGTTTGCCAACCGTCTCGCGGGATGGATATTGTGGTAAACTACGGAATGTTCTCGTTCAAGCAGAAATATTTTATTCTTCGCTTCGTTCTCGGTCTTACCGACTATCAGATGGGAATAACCACGTTCGACGACTTCAAGGCTGAATACGAATATGAGCAAAGATGGGTGTTTGAGCAAACATTAAATCTTACATCTAAGGAGAAATCTGCCTTGCTTCAAGCCATCGACCGAAACTATAAGCCCGAGAACGTAACTTACAGATATAACTTCTTTTACAACAACTGTACAACAAAGGCTCGCGACCTTATAGCCGCAAATATTGATGGAAAGATAAAATACAATTCCGCTACAAGCGAATATCCATCTTTTCGTGAGCTTTGCCACTCTAAGACCTTTAATAACAGATGGTCGCAATTTGGCAACGACCTCTTGCTTGGCATACAGGCCGACCTGCCTACCAACATAAGCGAGCAACAATTCTTGCCCGAAAATCTTGAGCACGACTTCAGCAACGCCACTATTGAGACTAATACCGACGAAGCCAACAACACTACAATTGGCACCAACAACGCTTCGCCAAGAAAGCTCGTAAGCCACGAGGAATACATCATTCCGAAAGACGTAGCGGCTTCTGCCATCCCCGATTCCTTGCCTTCGCCACGAGCTTTGGCAATCGTCATCGCTATTATTATAATAGGTATAAGCCTCATAGAATACTTTTGGAGCAAGAACTTATGGCTCACGGATGCCATTCTCATGCCAGCAATAGGATTGGCTGGAATGATACTCTTCGTGATGATATTCTCGAAGCATCCTACCGTCAACATCAATTTCCAAATCCTGATTCTCAACCCTATCGCTCTCTTCATGGCGATTCCTATGGTGAAGAAGCAACGCAAGGGAATGCTGACATGGTGGCACAAAACATACGTTTTCTGCCTCTTCCTGGGCATATTATGCGGATTATTCCAAGATTATGCCGAGGGTATTAGAATTTTGGCATTATCTTTGCTTGTAAGATACACGATAGTAATATTCTGCTTAAAGAAGCACGCTATAAAGCAACGCCCCATCAAACAATAATTAACTATCAGAAGCACCCCCTATAAAAATATTAATGAATAGATATTTAGCCATCATAATAGCTGCCCTGACAGCAACCGAGATGCAGGCTTTCCAGCTTGCACCACGTCTCGTTGTAAATATCGCTATCGACCAATTGCGCTCCGACTATATGGAAGCCTTTGTTCCTTTTTATGGCAAAGACGGACTACGTAAGCTCATGGAGCAAAGCACGGTCTACGATGCGGCAAGCTATCCTTATGCTCCTGTAGACAAGGCTTCGGCTTTGGCTACTCTTTCTACTGGCACCCCACCCTATTATCACGGCATAGTTTCCACAAAATGGCTCGATCGCCAAACTCTACGCCCCGTTTTCTGTATCGAAGACCACACTCATTATCTTTCGCCATCTAAGCTCTCTACCTCTACTTTAGGCGACGAGCTAAAGATAAATACCAACGGTTCTGCTATAGTCTATTCTGTAGCAGCTGCTCCCGAATGTGCCATTCTTGCGGCTGGCCATGCGGCTGATGCAGCCATGTGGATAGACGCAAAGACGGGCAAATGGCGCACATCTACTTACTATAGTGCCACTCCGCCAGCTTGGTTTAAGGCATATACATCAATCACTTCGCCTACCTCAAACAGCAAGACCAATAGCAACGATGCCGTGGTCGACTTATCGTTGCAGGCTATAAAGTCGGCTGCCATGGGCAAAGACGACGTTTCCGACATCATCAGCATCACGCTCTCGGCAACCAAGGATGACGGGCAACCTACCATCAATTGGAAAACCGAGATGGAGAGTGTATACCGCCAACTCGACAGCACTCTCGGCCGACTAATCTCGGGCATCGAAAAGGAGGTGGGCTTGGAGCATACCTTGTTCGTGATTACGAGCACGGGATATGCTGAAGAAACGGCTACCGACCTGTCGAAATACCGCATTCCTACAGGCACCTTCTATATCAATCGCACAGCCAACCTGCTGAACATGTACCTTAGTGCCATCTACGGTCAGGGACGCTATGCCGAAGCTTGCTACCACAATCAGATTTATCTCAACCACAAGCTCATAGAGCAAAAGAAGTTGAGCCTAAACGACGTGCTTAGCCGTTCGCAAGAATTCCTCGTGCTTAGCGCAGGAGTTAGCGACGTGTATACTACCGACCGATTGTTGGCTGGCAACAACGACATCTTGAAAATCAGAAACGGTTTCAATCCTAACCTTAATGGCGACATCACTATCGAGGTTAAGCCAGGATGGAAACTCCTCAACGAAGATACACAAGAAACATATACAAGCCGCGCAGGCTTTGTTCCGTTCCCTATCATTATTTATGGAGCCGGAACAAAACCTCAACGCATAAATACGCAGGTTACGGTCGACCGAATTGCGCCAACCATAGCCAAAAGCATACGCATCAGAGCGCCTAATGCCTGCTCTGCGGCGCCTTTGTTCTAATCCATCACCCTCTTCTCACCCTCATTTTAGGGCAAATACGTTGATAAATATCTTAAAAGAGTGCATATTAACAATTTTTATTTGTAAATTTGCACCCAATATATCTATTATCATAATTCAAGAAAACAAAAAAAATACAATATAATGAACTTCAACCAAATCTTAAAGTCATTGTTTGGCGACAAATCAAGCCGTGACATGAAACTGATCAAGCCTCTCGTTGAAAAGGTGAAGGCTGCTTATCCTGAAATACAAAAACTCACCAACGACGAGTTGCGTGCTAAGACTAAGGAGATTCAGGCCTACATCCAAAACTCAGCTAAGGAGCAGAAGGCTCAGATCGACGAGCTAAAGGCTAAAATCGAAGACACTCCTATCGACGAGCGCGAAGAAATCTTTGCTAAGATTGACAAGCTCGACAAAGAGGTTTTGGATATCTACGAGAAAGCTCTCGACGAGGTTATGCCTGTGGCATTTAGCATCGTGAAAGATACCGCACGTCGTTTCGCAGAAAACGAGGAGACTGTTGTTACAGCTACCGACTTCGACCGCGAATTGGCTGCAAATCCAAAGAACGACTTTATCACTATCGATGGCGACAAGGCTATCTACCATAATCATTGGACTGCTGGTGGCAACGACCTCAAGTGGGAAATGGTTCACTACGACGTTCAGATCTTTGGTGGTACCGTGCTCCATCAGGGTAAGATTGCCGAAATGGCTACTGGTGAGGGTAAGACTCTCGTGGCTACTCTCCCTGTATTCCTCAACGCCCTCACAGGTAATGGTGTTCACGTGGTAACTGTCAACGACTATTTGGCTAAGCGTGACTCTGAGTGGATGGGACCTCTCTATATGTTCAACGGTCTTTCTGTCGACTGTATCGACAAGCATCGTCCTAACTCTCCTGAGCGTCGCAAGGCTTATCGTGCCGACATCACCTTCGGTACCAACAACGAGTTTGGTTTCGACTATCTTCGCGACAACATGGCCATGTCGCCTGCCGACCTTGTGCAGCGCCGCCACAACTATGCTATCGTCGATGAGGTCGACTCTGTGCTTATCGACGATGCTCGTACTCCTCTTATCATCTCTGGTCCTATCCCTAAGGGCGACGACCAGATGTTCGAGCAGTATCAGCCTTTGGTAGAACGCTTGTATGAAGTGCAGCGCAAGTTGGCTACCGAATTCCTTGCTGACGCTAAGCAGAAGATTTCTGAGGGCACAAAGAACAACGACCAGAAACTACAAGACGAGGGTTTCCTCTCGCTATATCGTTCATACAAGTGTTTGCCTAAAAACAAACCTCTCATCAAGTATCTCTCTGAAGAAGGTATCAAGGCTGGTATGCTCAAGACCGAGGAGATTTACATGGAAAACAACAACCGTCGTATGCCTGAGGCTATTGAACCTCTCTACTTCGTTGTCGACGAGAAGCAGAAGTCGTGCGACCTTACCGACAAGGGTACCGACTGGTTGGCTAAGCAGGTCAACGATAAAGACCTCTTTGTGTTGCCTGATATCACCTCTCAGATGTCGGCTCTCGAAAACGAGACCGCTCTTAGCGACGAGGAGAAACTCCAGAAGAAGGATGAGCTCTTGGCTTACTATGGCGTGCAGAGCGAGCGTGTGCACACTCTCCAGCAGTTGCTCAAGGCTTACACCATGTTCAACAAAGACGACGAATATGTCGTTATGGATGGCGAGGTAAAGATTGTAGATGAGCAGACTGGCCGTATCATGGATGGTCGTCGTTGGAGCGACGGCTTGCATCAGGCAATCGAGGCTAAGGAGCATGTGCATATCGAGGCTGCCACTCAGACCTTCGCTACCATCACTCTTCAGAACTATTTCCGTATGTACCACAAGCTCGCAGGTATGAC
>OBLI01002571.1_pt1 | contig 15135 bp, 15 predicted proteins | sample 1519701 | NCBI WGS metagenome assembly OBLI01 (sample SAMEA3663005, study PRJEB22513) | pig gut metagenome | biome: pig gut; feature: pig-associated habitat; material: faeces | place: France | collected 2012 | reverse complement strand
TCATCACCTTGCGAGTCGTCTGCTCGCACTCGTCATTGACCACTAAGGTCAAATCGATTCCATTAATCATTTTTTTCATATCAATAAAAACTTTAAAAATTAATATAAACTATTTTTCTCATCGCGCAGCCCCCCGCCGCTGTAGGGTCTTACCTCGTGTAAGACCGCCCACCTACGAGATAAGACCGCCCACCTACGATGTCACCCTTTTCGCAGTAAACAACAATTCCTTGCTGCTCAGCACTTGGTGCTTGTTCACCCCATACCTTCTGAAACTGACATGCACCCATTGCGTCCCCGCTTTGTTCTTTTCCCAGATGAGTTGGTCGAAGTCAGTCTCCTCCATAATGAAGTGCATAATCTTCAGCAAATGTTCAGTATTTTCAACGTGGATGTCCGCTGCTTCCCCTTTCAGGTGTTGCGACCCCTTCACGCCGCCTACCATCCTGTTCACTTCCTCCGAGCGATACCCGCTCGAAATCACCACCGGTTTACCGAGATAATCCCTCAGCGGTTGCAAAACTTCCATGCACAGCGCCTTAAGGTTCTCAATCACCACTCTCTCCTCCTCCTTGGTCTTCGGTCTGTTCCTCAGTCCCTTGCGCTCTGCCACACCTGAATGACAAAGCTCCTCATACGTAAAATTCTTTGATAATTTCATGTTTCCAAATGTTATTTTTTTAAAACGAATCCTACGATTGCAGTAGTAGGGTTTACTGGTTTAATGAATGAATCAATGTTGATTTTATCCAGAGCCTTGATGTTGCAAAAATCCAGGGTAAGATCATTACCGTCTTTTTGTGTAATCTTCACCGATAGACAGTCGTTTGTAATTAACCCCTCAGTCTCATATTCGTCCTTTTTAAGTGAGAACACGCCCCTAAATAACTCGCAGAGCAATGAAGACATGCCTTCACACTCAACATCCATCAAATCACCGTCAACCTCACAAGGAAAAGTCGAGTAGATTGAGACACAACTGTCCTCGATTTCTACATCCACATTAATGCCGATGCTTCTCAAGAAGGCTACCTTCTCGGAGTCAAGAAAGAAGTAATTATTGCCTACGTCCGCTGAGACTGACAATTCGTGATGACAGTAATAATCGTGAATCCTCTCAGCTTCCACGCCGAGGTAATTTAATACCAACTCGATTACAATTCTTTTTTCTAATTTCTCTGTTTTCATTTTTATTTTATTTTTATGAATTAATAATCAAAGAAGATAATCCAAACTTCTCGGGATTGTCATGCTGTTCCTTGATTCTTGCATACATCCCAAACAACAGAGTGTCAACAGACTTAAGATTGGTCTTATGTACCCACTTGTTGCAAACGTAATCCAACACATCATCGGCAATCTCCAACTGTATCTCCTCTGTGAACCCACGCAATGACTCAAAGATGTCATTGTAGAGATCATCCGTGATGCGAGTTTTTACGTTCTCCAGAACAGTCAGCGCAACCGAATCAATCGGATTCTGATCCTTCAGGTCGTGATAGAACTCCTTGCCATCCTCTACTGTTGGCAACTCTCCAGTCTTCAGCCATCTTTTCATGGCCTCGTCCATCTCACAGCCTTGCTGCACCGATGGCATTGTATTTATTTTGTTTTGCATAAAAATGAATTTATAAAATATCAACAATATGTAAAAATCAATTTTTCTTTTTTAAGCAGTGCTCGCCCCGAAGGACAAGCAACTACTTTTTTCAACAGAGCTTCTATCCCCAAGAGATAATGATGGCTAACTGCTTACTAACATCATCATGAGATACAGCCACTGTCGCATTCAGCTCAAGTGAGAGGTTAGCCAACTCCTGGGTAGATACGCCTGCATGGACTATTATAGGCATAATGATATGTGCACCAACCATACGGCCCTTTTCCTTCTCGTTGATGAGTTTCATCTGGAGAATATCCTTAAGGCTTCTCACCGACTTCTTCACTGCATCAACGATGCCTTGCTCTTTCTCATCGAGCGTTTCATACTCATCCATCGGGTTGTCGATTGTCTTCACCACCTCAAGCTCAATTGCCTTGTTCTCAACTTTGCCACCATTCTTGGTGGTTTTCAAAACATTCTTCTTCATAGTTTTTTAATATTATGATTTTAATTTTGTTATTATTATAAACTGCTGTTTCCAGCCTCTGAGAGATTCCTTATCGGAATAGAGTATCACATGGCTCATTGACATATACCTTATTATATATATAAGCAGATCTTCTGTCCACTCATCCATCGCACAGCCTCGTCCGCTGTAGGGTCTTACCTCGTGTAAGACCACCCGCCTTCTATCCTGTGTCCATTATTTCAAAGAACTCTTGTCTTAAGCAATATCAAGTCAAGATAAAAACCTAACTTTTTATGTGCTTTTGATTATCAAATCTGCGGGGAAGTTACTAAAGATTGAATTATTTGTCAATTTAAAGATTGATATTTTTTCAATCTTTTTTTGATTTACAGTGATAAATCATTGGTTTTCAGAGAATAAAAAAAAGAAGGCCAATCTCATTTTTTTTATTATCGAGATTGGTCTTCTTGAAAAAATTGACTCAAAATCAGCCTAATCTTTCGTATGCATTATTGAGTATTTCTTTACATTGGGCAATAGGTCCTTCTACAGTCTTTCCTTTTTTATATGGACTTTTATTTTTATTGATTAATTTTTCATCTTTATATATTCCTCTTAAAATATCAGTTTCCTTATCAGGCAGTATATTCAAATGTGCAGCATAACCTAATATATTGAGGAAAGTAACGTCAAAACACCTTGCATTATCAGTATAACTTCTTTCATAAAACAATCCACACAAATAATCTGATTGCTTATTTAGTGATCCAGCAAGTTTGAGATTCTCAATATTAATTGCATTCCTAAAAAATTGCTTGACTTTGTCAATATACCAATCTTTAGATGGTTCGTTAACATAGTTAATATTGGTAGGAATTAATTTAAGCCTTTCTTCAATCCCTCTCCACAACTCACTCTTATCGACATAGAATGTCTGATTCTTTTTTATTCCACTTTTTCTTTCTTTTGTGTAATTCTGTAATTTTGGTTCTAATATCGCAAATTTCATTATTCGTGCAGCTTGGTCAGTAGTCAAGTCATCGCTATGATTTAGTAGTATATGACCTATCGTCTGCTTATTTATAACTCCATTTTCGTTATAGATTTTACCCCATATTCCATTATAATTTGTATCGTTAGCCGTACTATCGTAAAACGTTTTTGCGACATCTAAAAATTTAGATTGTTCTACTTCCTGTCTTATTTTCCCTATAATTGCTTTAACCTCATTATCACAATCAGATACAAGATAACCATCCAATCGATTAGAATATGAATTCCATTGTTCATTAATCATCTTTTCAAACTCTCTATTTGCCAACTCAAAGAAATAGGTAAAAGGATCGTCTTGATATTGGAATAATAAATCCTTTATCCTTTCGGCAAGATGTATAATATTGCTTATAAATTTTTTAAAGCAATCATCAAATTTACATTCATCATCAAATTCATCATCAGAAACGATGTCATTATCAGTTAGCACTTTATTACTCTCTTTTGTCTTATTGACAAGATAAAAAGTGAAATTATCAATTATGAATGTAATCTCATTAAATTGTTCTTCTTCAGCTTCCTTATGTATGCTTGTGATAAATTGTTTGTTGTATAAATTGTTATTGTCACACAGATACAGTTGAATTATATTGCATAACTTTGTCAAAGAAGCAGCTGTCAATAATTTATATTCACCTTTATCTTTTACTTCTATATATTCCTTAAATAATTCTTCAAAAACGACAGTCAACTTTCTGAATATCTGAATCCTGGCATACATTGCCAAGCTATGCATTCCATTGGTGTCAAGACTGTCCAGTGTTTCAAGTCTTGACACCAACTTCAATATATCTTTAAGAGCAGGTTCATAACCACGTGGAGCTATGGATAAGGATAATTTATCTGTATCCTCATCGCTCATCGCCAAATAGGGTTGTTTATATTCTATTGCCATTGTTATGCGTCTATTTGATATTTCTTATAGTTGTTCACTTGCACCATGATGTTCTTGAAAATCTCTTCATCCCATTCTGGTGGATAGCCTTCCTTATATAGAAGTATTGACAACTCGAAAGCCAAATCGTTCTTTAGTGAAGTATTGTTTATCCAATCTTTATTGACTTCCATCTTGTCAATAAGCCCTTTAATCTTGCGAGACAAGTCAATACATCTCGCATCAGGAAATTCAAATTTCTCTTTATTCCTGATACTTACCAGAATATCATAAAATGCCTTTTCCTCAATAGAGATACCAAGTTCGGCGAATTTCATCTTATCAGCATTCATGTCATTGAATAGCTTGACAAGTTGTTCGCTAAGATTGTTTATCTTTTCGTTTACTTTCTTCTGTATCTCTTCAATTGTTTCACCTGCTACTTTGTTTACGAAAGCAAAGTTATCTCGATTGTTGTATTCGTTGACGATATTATCCAATAGTACTTGGAATTCTGATGATTTGAGCTTGTTTATCTTAGAATAGTCTGAGATTTCTCTTTGCAACAACTGCTTTATTGTCATAAACTTAGTATTGGGTAATTCAATCTCCTTCAGATGTTCTATATAATTATCATCAAGAGTGATCACCTTGTTCTCATCACCGAACACTTCTTCAACCTTGTTAAACTTAAATGTTTCTTCGAGCAGTTTTTTTACGTGAGCATTCATCGACTCCACATCATGTTCTGTGCTTGTCAGTTTGCGCAAATAACCAGCTATCGCCATAAAGAATTGCGACCACACACAATCGTCATCCGATATACAGTATGGCGAGTCTATATCCAATGGCTTGCATATATTGTATGCAAGAGACAATCTTCTTACATGTTCATTAAATTTATCTGAAAATGTCTTTTTCTTCTTTTTACCGTCGTTTTCTTCTACATCCGGGTTTTGTGCAAGAACATACTCGGCAGCAGCACTCAATGCCCAAAGCCTCTTCTTGGGATTGTCACCAAAGAAATCAGACGTATCACATCCATCCAATAAGTCCTTCAGTATTCCTAATTCACAATCAAAAGTAGCCTTTGCCAATTTAGCATCATCTTCCGACACGCCAATATCGTCACCATTATACATCTTCAAGGCTTCTTTCATCTTGCTATGAATACCTATATAGTCAACAATCATTCCATACTCCTTGCCTGGAAATACTCTATTCACACGACTGATAGTTTGTATCAGTGTATGTTTTTGTAATGGTTTGTCATTATATAATACAGTAAGACTCCTGACATCAAAACCTGTTATCCACATATCCACTACAATCACCATCTTGAAGTTGGATTTTTCATCCTTAAAGTTCTCTTCCAATTTCTGCTGATGAGCCTTATCTCCAAGAAATTTATACAAATCATCATTTTTCCCATTTTTTGTATTTCTTGTCGCAACCATGTTCAGCATTGGCACATCACCTTCTGTCCATTCAGGTCTTATCGCTTTTATGGCATTATATAGCTTCCATGCGATAGGAATAGAAGAGCATGTCACCATTGCCTTCTGAAGAACATCCGGTTTTTCCTCAACGATACCTTCGTAATGATGCACGATGTCGGCAGCCACTCTTTTTATGCGTTCATCATCGCCAAGAAGATTGTTTAGGCTTGCCATATTATTTTTGCTCTCTCTAATATCCTCTTTCGATGCACCCTCTTTCTCGCATTTGTTATAAAAATCTTCAATCTCCTTTGCCTTTTGGTTGTTTAGGTTCACCCTTGCAAGACGTGGAATATATTTGAGCTTAACAGTTATTCCGTCAGCTACACTCTGAGCCATTGTATATTTGTCAACAACCTTGCCGAACACTTTTATTGTGTCCTTAATTGGTGTACCTGTAAAGCCAACAAATGTAGCATTAGGGAAGGCAATACGAAGCCAATGGGCATATCCCCATTTGTCTTCCACACCCGACTTGTCCTCTTTATCAAGCAGCTTATAGGTATTAGATACTTCTTCTTTTTCCTTCGGATCAATATCATCTGATAAATTAACTTTTATCTCTTTTGATATATTCACCTGGGTTCTGTGAGCCTCATCGCTGAAGCATATAATATTGTTTCTTTCACTTAGCAAACCTATTTCTTCGCAGAATTTCTGAATTGTACATATCAGTACTCCACCAGAAGCCCTGTATTTTAGCTCATCCTTTAGTTCTGCTCGCGACTTTATCATCTTTACGTTTCCACAAGAAAGAAACTCCTCCGAGTTTTGGAATAATGTCATCGCCTGATTTTGCAGTTCTTCCCTGTCAACGATAATAATGATAGTAGGAGAACCAAGTGATGTTTTTGCCCTAAGTTGCAGATGACGTGATAAGAACAACATTGTGAAAGTCTTTCCACATCCTGTTGCTCCAAAATATGTTCCACCCTTACCATCGTTCTTGCTACTTTTTATTTTGTTGACAATATATCTGAAAAGTTTTGTGGTAGCAAAGAACTGGGGATAGCGGCATATCACTTCCTGCTCCTTGTTATATTTATCATCAGGAAAATAAGTGTAGTCTCTTATCAGCTTCAGAAGTCGTTCTGAGCCAAAAGCACCTTTTATCATAGTCATCATTTGCTGGAGCCCTGGATTTGCAGGATTGTCATCCTCGTTCACCATCTTCCATGCATAATAATATTGATATGGCGAATAAGTTGTTCCCAAACGTGTTTGCGCAGCATCACTAATACATGACAAAGCACAGTATTTCATCAAGTGAGGAATGTCGCGCATATACCTTATGTGTATTTGTTCCCAAGCCGCATAGATGTTTGCCTTTACATCCGTCGGTCTTTTCAACTCAATTATCACCAAAGGAATACCATTTACGAACAAAAGAATATCTGGGATTCTTATATCTTGTCCACTATTATACTGAACTGTATATTGGTTTACACATCTAAAAATATTGTTCTTCGGATTTTCAAAGTCAATATATTCCATTCTCATGCATTTATTTGCATTGGTTCCTTTTCCTTGAAGCATTAGGTCTTCTTCCGACATGATAATATCATATCCGTCGCGATAAAGTGTGAATACTTTTTTCAGACTATGGTATTGCGTTTTTCCCGCTTCAGTACATATTTTGTGTACAATCTCTTCTTTTGTATTATCAGACAGAGAATACCTATTTGACAGATAATCAAAAAGGTCATTTTTTATAATAATGTCCTCTGCATTTCTGTCAACCTGATCACCATGTGAATATGTCCACCCACATTCCTTGAATACATCTATGAAAGATTGTTCAAGTTCTGACTCGTAATATTTTCCATTCATAATAATAAGTTTTTATTGGTGAGCCGCCCTTTGAATCATCGCAGGACAAATTCTTTTCATTTCCTCGCGTGCCCTTTCGGCAATGCTTCTTGCCTTTTCCGCACATTTATATATTGCAACAATACTCTCTTGCACTTCTATTGGAGGCAGAGGAATTTTTACTCGGCACATCTCGTTGTGTTTAAAATCATCTTTTATTGTACCATAAGCATAAAATAAAGTTTGTCTTAAGAACTCACTCCTATGAAAAAAAATATTTAAATAATCTTCCATTAATTCAGATCGTTTTTCATCTTTTATTTTGAAAACGCTATATGAAGGAGATATTATACAGTCTTTATTTTTATTTAATGCAATTGAACCTACATTTATACGATTACTATAAGCAAATGCCCCTGTGTTAACAATTTTATAGTTCTTTAAAGATAAACCTTGTGTTTTCGCTATTGTATTAATAAATATCCCATCACAACAAACACCCATTAAGGAATCTACTCCAAAACAATTATTCTCATTTCTTGAATTTATTTCTTCAATGAACGATCCTAATTTTTCCATACGGTATTCTTTGATCATTTTTGCCATAAAGCCAGTACAAAACTCCTGTAACGGCTTAATCATAGCCTCATTTTGTTCTGCCAATTTATTCAAAGCATTGTAAGCATCAGCATATTGATGCTGAATTTTAATCGATGGTAGAGAGATTTTAAATTCGTATAACTCAGAAGTGTTTAAAGTCTCTCTTGCACTTCCCCATGAATTAAATCTTGACAATCTGTCAAATTCGCTTCTCCTCATATATATGTTCAAGAATGGCATATATATTAGTTTGTCATTTTTGCTTTTAAGTACCACATAGGTAGAAGATACTATATAATCTTCGTCTGATTCATTTAACGCAAGTGATATTTTCTCTCCATTTCTTGAAGTTACAGGAACATAACAAATGCATAAACTATTCACAATCTTATATCCACTAAGACTAACACCTTCCATGTTTGCTTTAGTTAATATAAACTTTTTGTCAATACTAACTCCACGCACAGAAGAAAGAGACAATTTATTAGAAATATTTCTAATATCGGTTTCTTGTATAATATCCCCAAGCTTCATACATCAACTCATTTTATACCCCAACACCTCAAAAGCCTTTCTCAAATCGTAATCATTTTGCTTTTGCTCATCAAGCAATCCCTTGATTACGCCAGCACTGTCTTTCATAATGCTTTCGTAATCTAAGAATTGGTCTTGGTCAACAAATTCTATATAGCGACTTGGAACAAGACTCCAATTATTCTCTTTAGATGAAATCTCATCTATGCTTACACTCCTGTATAATTCTGCCTTTGCATAGTTAGAACCATCAGTTCCTTCCATTTGCCAATTATGGTATATGCCAGCAATCTCTTTTATACGCTCAGGTTTAAACTCAACATATTTCTTCATGTAAATTTGGTCATTCCAAGTTCTCAAATCCATGAATAATATTTCGCCAGTTCTATTCCTAAGATTACGTCCATGCCACTCGCCACCTTTTTTGTTTTGGTTCAACACCCATATAGTCACACTTATATCTGTGGAGTAGAACATATTACGAGGCAACACAATAATAGCTTCAATCTTATCTTTCTTTATGAGCTCTCTACGAATGTTTATTGTATCCATGTCACCAAGAGCACCATTTGACAATAGAAATCCGGCAATACCTGTTCTCGGATTTAGTTTTGACAATATATGAAGAATCCAAGCATAGTTGGCATTACTTTCTGGTGGAACAAGATAATCGCCTTCATTATCAATCTTCCACCTGTAGTCAGTCAGTAATTCCTTACTGCCCCTCCATTTCTTAAGATTAAAAGGAGGATTCGCCATAACATAATCCATCTTTTTCCCAGGATGTTGGTCATGTGTAAATGTAGAAGCAGGCATATCGCCAAGATTACATTCAATTCCTCGCACAGCCATATTCATCTTGGCAAGGCGATAAGTTTCAGGTTGGATTTCCTGACCATAAACTGTGATATTCTTCTTCTTTCCTCCGTGAGCCTCAACCACATTGGCTGCTTGAACGAACATACCTCCCGAACCGCAGCAAGGGTCATATATCGTTCCATCGTATGGCTCTATAAGCTCCGCTAATAATTCAACAATCGAGTGAGGAGTATAGAATTCCCCTTCCTCTTTTTCGGAATTTACAGCAAATGCCTGCAAGAAATATTCATAAACACGTCCTATGAGGTCTTTGATTTCGGGAAATGAAGTTTCTCTTATTTTTGCAACTTCATCTACTACCTGCTTTATTGTATTAGCAGGAATACCACTGCTTGTAAAAATCTGCTGTGGTAATGCACCTTTTAACCTTTGAGGATTTCGTGATTCAATTTTATAAATAATGTCATCAAGTGTAATAGGATATTTTGAAGTCTCCGTTTTTTCTATCTGACTCCATCTGCAATCGTCTTGCAGATAGATGTTTTCCCCATAACTTTGGGGACGTTCAAGCATAGTGTCAAAAAATGGAGAAGCTTCGTTAATATCCCTTTTCTTCAGTTCTTCTTTTATTTCCTCACGTCTTTTCTCAAATCTGTCATTTGTAAAACGTAAGAACACCAGTGTAAGCAGCATGTCTCGCTTATCAGCCATGCTTGCTCTTCCTCTCAAAAGGTTCCTGCAATTAAACAGTATATCATCAAGACTCTCGGTCTTGCTCTTTTCTTTCTTTGCCATATTCTATCTTGATTATTATTCTACTTTATTAAAAATATTTTGACTGTTTCTCTTCTAATTCTTTTTGTTTTCTTTCCTTTTCATTAGCTTTTCTCTGCTCTTCTGCTTTTCTTTTTTCTTCTTTATCTATAACAAGTTGTTCTAATTGTGGATTGGTATATTCTATTACTGCTCCCCAATCCTCAATCTTTAATTGTCCTTGGCTATATGTTGTTCTTAAATAACCAATTCTTGCTATTATTCTTATTGTTTCAAGATCCCATTCATCCGCATAATACTCCTTTTTACCTACATAGATATTATCTCCATATCGTTCATTTAAGACAGAGGTTATATCTTGTGCCATCTTTGCATAATATCCATTATCTGAGTATTCATATGTTCCCTCTATACTCTCTCTTTGCTTTATTTCAGTAATCAAATATAATTGGTATAATTTATCATCAACAAAATAAGGATAGTCTATATGAAAATCATAACCAGCGATTTTGATTTTGCCACCAAGTTCTTTCTTCACATTTCGCAATTCCCTTTCATATTGCTTTCTTGACATTCCAAAATAGAAATTTCCAAATATCTTATTTCCAAACTCCTTCTTTACTTTTTCAGAATAAAATTTTATTTTTTCATTCTTGATGCTATCTGATTCGTGTGTAATTCGTCCATCTTCTTTCTGTTGTTCGGCCTGTTGCTTTCTCTCTTCTAATATAGCTTCTTCTTTTTCACGATACTCTCGTTCCCATTGGTTGTCTGAATGCCAAGCATACATAGAAAAAAATATTATCGCATGCAACACTATTGAAATGTTCAATTTTAATTTAAAAGAGTTATCGTCCTTTATGAAAAGTCCGATACACGTCGGAATGACAATTCCACAAGCAATGAATATCAATAGTATTTCTACAAAATCATTTGCACAAAACATGAATGTAACCACAATGATTATTGACACAACAACAAGAGCTTTTATTATTTTCTCTTTATATTTGTTGATGTCAATACTATCTCTTTTTGAACCGGCATACAACAATGTTATAATACCGATTATATATGTCAGAAATAATAGAATTATCATGTTATTTTGTTTTTATTATTGAGATAATATGTTATTTTTTACCACCTAAAAAATGAGTAATCATCTTCATTATAATCATTGTTGAAAATTTCAAATGATACTTGATGGTAGTTTTTCATAGGATACTTCAAACAATCCATAAGTGCTTGACGTGAATCGCCGAGTTTTATTCCAAGAATAGAAAATTCTGAAGGAATAGGCTTTTCAACCACCGTCTGTTTATTATCTGTAGAACATGAAATGGCAATAGCCATCAATAAACATAGAAATATTATTTTCTTCATATTGTTATGTCAGACACCTTATATGCCATTTGTCCTAATCGGCTTTATTTATATTGTTCTAAAATAGAATGTTATACGAGGTACACGTTATGCCATTTGAGCCCCCGCCTTGACTTTCTCTCCGTCCTGTATCCTCCAATTGAGGTAAAAGTAAGAAGCGCTGGCTTGTAATAAGGCTCGTCAATGAAAATACATGGGTCGTTTTTCAGAACCTCATATTCCTTATATCCGATGACATTCTGCCCCTTTTTATCTAGAATGTCCCAAATGCTCGGAATGTCCTCTATTGAGTCCCATTTTGAAGTATCAAGAAAATCAAGGTATCCACATTTAGGCGCTTTTTTTCTCTCTACGAAACGCACAGGAACGAGACAAAATCTATCCGAAACTTCTCCTTTCATAAAGAAGTTTGCCGCCATTTCAAGAAGCTCGTTGGCACTGATGGTTTTATTCGCATCGTACCCTTTCATCTTCTGTATTTCAGAAGCTGTTATAATTTTCTTTGCCATAACATTATTCCTCGTTATCAACAATTTTTCTGAGAGTCTTGCTCACTCTTGGATTTTGTGAAATCACATTTCTTATTGCATCCATGACCTTTACAATGTCTTCTGCCTCTTCATTGTTTGGCATTTCTGCCTCTATGCGCTCTGCATATTTGAAGAGTTCGATGCATGTATCGTATGAATCCACATTGTCCATAAGGTCAAGAATTGTCTTTATGTATATTCTTAGCCTTTCTAACGACGACACGTTGCCATCCTCGTCCTCTTTCATTTTGAGTCCGAGAATCTCGTTCTTCAAGGCACGAAGTTTCGCAAGCTCTTCTCCACAGTCACGACTTATCATATCAGTCATATCTTTCCAATGACGATGATAATCCCTAATCCACATTGTGAAATCTTCAGGAGCTTCGACTTCGTATGACAAAGACAGTGTTTTGCATTGCATCACACCATCACCGTCAATGTCATCTGGCATCATTCCGTCTTCGCATTTGCTTTCAATTGCATTATAAGCATACATAATGCCATCCTTCAGACTTTCAATATCCTTGATGACTCCAGCTGCTGCAAGTCGTAGCAAGAAGTCATATTTTGAGTAGAACTCGTCGTATTGTTTTGAATACTTCATTGTACTATTTGTTTAGAATACATTACCAGTGATTTCTCGTTATCAATCCTCAATGACTTTATTATTCTGATTCATTATTACAATGTATATTGCATGAATCAGATAATAACAAGGCTACAGCTACGCACACGCTGCGAATGAGTTTCCAGACCCAGATGTGAGCAAAAAGGGCAGGAATTAAGAACAGCAAACCTAATGAGGCTCCGTTGGAATCCCTAAACATCCCGATGGAGATTAGTGTGACTGCCGCAATGCAGATGTACGAGAGTATTTTGTTGAACTCGTTTAGCTTGTAGGATATTCGGTCTATCTCGACCGACAGCCATACCCTGTTTTCAAACTTACTTTCCATATTCTATCTAATTGATTATATTGCTACATTATTGTTTTTCATCAAGCATTTTATACTCGATTATAATATCCTTTGGATTAATCAACAAGAGACTCATTGAAATAACCTGGCGCTTTTAAGACTTCCGAATAACCATCTTCGTGTTCATATAAAATACCTTTGTCATCAATTTCATACCATGTCATTGAATCGTCTTTTACTATCATCTTGTATTTATTCTTATTTCTATTTAAGAAAACTCTCTGAACATATTCTGAATCCATATCTTTGTTATAGAGATAAAAATACTTAGTCTTATTATCTTTATACAATATAAGCCTAACATCTCTGTCTTTATCGCCAACGAAATCAGGATCTTTGGGTATCGTCAATATCCAATTTCCAACTTCAAATAAATCTTCAAAATTAATATTAGCCTTAATGAATGCATTATTAGTTGGTGTTTCCTTAAATGATTCATTAGAATTATTCTTATTACCATTTGAACAAGAATATAGAGTGAATAAGGACATTATTATTCCTATGTATATTGAGAATGTTTTCATATTATTCTATTTGTTATAATTAGGATTGAATTTTATAGTTTTATTCTTTTTCAGGGTTGTCCAATTCTTCGTATTCCTTCAAGAAATTTATATTATCATAAGATTTCATGTAATCATCAAAAGTCTCGATTTTTGCAATCATTTCAGGAAACGGTTCTCCTATGCGCTCTAACTGACAACGAAGAATTTCCTTATATTGAGCAATAGACTTATCTGTTTCCAAACGCTTATAGTGTCCATTCTCAACGAATGATCTATCTAATGGCAGTTTATTATATGCTTGTTTAATAGAGTACATAAAATCATATATCATTTTTTCTTTCAATTCTTTTGTGTCTCCAATAAATGCGAGTTTTCGATAATTGAAATCAGTTATATCTTCATAATCGCCTACGAGATATTTTTTGATTTTTCTCACATTGTTAGTCATGCCCCAAAGCTTAAAAAATAGTATGATTTGTAATATTCCAAATACTATCAATATTATGAATAAAATAACTTCAGCTGGTGATACTGGTGGTTCATTATAACTATAGCTCCCATAATATCCAAAAGAACTAATTGCTACAAATGACATTACTACTAATATATATATTCTTTTCATAATATTTTTCCAGACACATATTTCAGCCACGAGGTCTGGTGTTGGCAGTGGGTTAGGCCCCCCTGCCCCCCCGGTGGGGGGTTAGCCTGCGGAGGAGGGAGGCGGTTAATGTTATTTTATTATTCTCTACTTTTTTTCTTTTATGTGAGCTGCGCGATGTGGGGCGGTAGGGCGGTCTTACATAAAGTAAAGACCCTACAGCAGCGGGCACGTTGCGGGATACAGCGGCGAGCTGACTAAGCGAGAGAGACATGCCAAAGGAATGAGGGGAAATGTTTTGGGGAAAATGAGGGGGATTTTTTGGGGGAAACAAAAATCCCGCAGGGCTTGCGGCCTTGCGGGACGAGAATTGTTATTTCCTAAGCTTTAATCTTTTTTGTCTGCAACAGAAAGGATTTTTTCTATTTGTGGAATGAGCGTGGGAATTATGTTCTTTGCCACATCCCATACTATCATGTAGTTCACTCCCATGTAATCATGAACAAGCCTGTCTCTCATTCCTGCCATTTGACGCCATGAGATTTCTTGCCATTGATATTTAACGTCGGCAGGCACTTTCTTTGTAGCCTCGCCGATGATGGACAAACTTCTTGTGACGGCACGTTTCAGAGTCTCGTCGGAAAGAAACTGATAGAGCTGAATGTCGTCATTGATTACTGACTCAACATAGCGACATTCATCAAGTATGTGCTTAAGATATGGAATATATGACTTACACATATCTCGTTTCATTTAGTATGATTGGCTCGATGTATGGACTCAATCCTTTTTTGGTCACGACGTCGAGTTTGCTGCGTTTGAATGTGGATTGGAGTAAGTCGCATACTGACATAAAGTTGTCGTATGTCTCCTTGCCATCAGTAAAATCAACAAGTATGTCGATGTCGCTGTCCGGTCGGTTCTCGTCCCTGACGGTGGAGCCAAACAAACCTATCGAGGAAACACCATAGTCAGAAAGCTTCCCCTTTAGCATCGAAAGTTGATGTAAAACATATGTTCTTTTCATATTCGCTCACTTAGTTTGACTTTTCGGGGGCAAAGATACGCATTATTTTCCGTTCCACCAAATGTTTGGCGGATTTTCTC
>OBLI01002569.1_pt1 | contig 15157 bp, 16 predicted proteins | sample 1519701 | NCBI WGS metagenome assembly OBLI01 (sample SAMEA3663005, study PRJEB22513) | pig gut metagenome | biome: pig gut; feature: pig-associated habitat; material: faeces | place: France | collected 2012 | reverse complement strand
AAATATTTTTTCTTGAAACAATCCGTATATATGACTTCATTGTTTTTTTCTTCTAATAATTTCTGTGGATTAAGCTGTAAATATTCTGCAATTTTCATTCCTATTTCAAAACTTACATTTTTTATATCTGTTTTTCCAGACAAAACATCTCTTAAAGTACTATACGGAATATCTGTATCTTTTGCCATTTTATATATAGAGATTTTTTTCTGGTCCATAACATCATTAATAAGTATATTCATATCATCACCTCGGCATAACGGTATACCGTTATATGTCTATTATACCATAGTATATTCATTTGTAAAAGGAGTATGTTCTTGAGATAAACAAATTCATATTTTTTCATTTTAGTGGGAATGAGGATATCTATGCTAGAACATATATTCGTCAAACACAACTTTAACGAATAGTTGAAAAAGAGCTATATTAACGTCGTTCCTAACGCCATTAGCATAGCCCTTATTTTTATAGCAGTTCTTTTATTTTTTCTTCCACAATTTCCATAGATGTGGTTGGCTCGAATCTTTCTACGACATTTCCATTTCGATCTATAAGAAATTTGGTAAAGTTCCATTTTATATCGGAGGTTGATGCATAGTCGGGATGCATACGCTCAAGCTGGCTCACTAAAATAGGTGTTAAAGGATTAGCTTCATCAAAGCCCTGGAATCCTTTACTGTCCTTTAAAAAGCGATATAAAGGATGGGCATTTTCTCCGTTTACTTCTATTTTGGAATAATGTTTAAATGTGATTCCAAATTTCGCATCACAGAATGTTGCGATTTCCTCATTTGTTCCGGGAGCCTGATTACCGAACTGGTTACATGGAAAATCCAGTATTTCAAGACCTGCATCACGATATTTCTCATATATATCCTGTAGAGCATCATATTGTGGCGTGAATCCGCAGCGTGTTGCTGTGTTTACAATGAGAACGACATTGCCTCTATATTCTTCCATTTTGTGAACATTACACTTCATATCTTCAGCTTCAAAATCATAAAAATTACTCATTTAATATTACTTCCTGCATTTAATTATACATACAAATAGTACACTATTTAATTGCACACAACTGATATAATTAAACTACACCATACGATGCAGTTTGTCAATAGATTGTGCACAATTTATTTTATTTTTTCAAAGGGGTATTATAATTGATTAATCTGATCTATTGCATACAGCGGCAGATTAATGAGCCACTCTTCTTTTTTGAAATCTGCCATAGATGTGCGTACAGAAATTTCAGGCGAGAATTTTTCCTGATAGGTTTTCAGGCTCTTAGCTTTGAGATTTACTTCTGCTTTTACTTCTACAGGAATGATCAGTTCACCTGTATCAACGACAAATTCAACCTCGCAGGAACCTCTGTCATTGGTATAGTAATAAATATCCAGGTCCTGAATGGTCTTTAGCTGTTGGCATACATATGATCTGTATCCATATCAGAGGAAAATAATTCTGCCATTCTGGAATTGGAGTCAAAATTGATATATACAGTATCCGTATATGCCTGCTTGCCGAATTCTTTCATCAGCCAGGTTTTACCGACCTGACGAGCGCCTTCAATAATTAAAGGTTTGCGACGTTTATTTGTTTCCATTTTAATAGTTTTTCAATAGCAATTCGGTACATACACGCACCTCCATCATTATAATGTATATATAGTATATACGTGCAATTACAAAAAATACAATGAATTTTAGAAAATAATCACACTTTTTACAGTGAATAAAGTAACTGAATTTCAAAAAAGAAGCGATACTGGTAAAAACAGGTATCGCTTCTTTTATTATGTGTTGTAAAATAGTTAAATTTCACCAAGCTTATCCAGAATATCTTTGATTTCATCATGGGTATGATGAATTTTATCTATAGTGTCTTTGATATCACTTTCGATTTTATCTGCATTTTGCTTCAGATCATTATGAATAGTCAAGGCAGTATCTAGTGCATTCTGAGTGGTTTCGCCAGTTCGGTTAATGATCCGGTTAACCCTGTCAGTACGTGCTTTCTGCTTGGCTTCGACCAGATCCAGAACAGCTTCACGTCTCTGGTTATGTATTGTTGCAACTCCTACAGCAGCGCCTGTGGCGAGTGTTTGATATTTCACTGTTTTAGCAGTGATTACAGCATTTGCCAAAGCCTGTGTAGAATTGGCAAGTACGGAACTTTGTGCCATATCAGATAGAATCTGGCTTTTTCTCTCTAATATAGAGACAGAAGCCGGTATTGCTACAGAGCTTTGTGAAGCTGTTGGAACAGATGTTGATTTCTGCACGGTATTCTTAGTGCTTGCCTGTGGCTGTACGGAAGTAGAAGTTTCTTCAACCATTGTGTCAGCCAATGGAACGAAAGTTTCGTCAATATTAACGATATCTTCCTGTTTACTATCCTGTTGTACCTGACTGGTGTGGGATGTAGCCTTGTCTTTGACGGTATCTGTATCATCAGAAGTCTTGGCATAATAATAGTCAGGATATACAACGTCAGTATTGCTTTTAGCCTGTGATGTATGGTTGCTGTCTTTTGCCAATGCAACGCAGACTACCAATACACAGACGGTCAGCCAAAAAACAAGAGAACTCTTGTCTTTCTTCATAAAATCATGTCCTTTCTGTATCTTTGCTTTGCAGTACTATTGTAGCGCTTATGTAAAGCAATTCATACAGACAGATTTCTAAATGTGTTTAATATTTGAACCTATGCTTCTTTGGCTCTTTCAATATTTTCGAAGATTTCCTGCAATGCATTGCTACTGCTGGTGTGACATCGGATAATATTGGCATTGCCTGCCTCAGATACGGCAACACGTACCATTTTGTGAGAGACCGTATTTGTGAAAAGAACGATAACATCGGGAGAACCTATCTGTTCACGCATATTTGCACTCATCTGGGTGAATACCTTGACCTTGCATTGATGCTCCTTGCATATTTGCTTATACTGACGGACCATTCTGTCATGGCCGCCTATAATAACCATACTCATGTATGCCTCCTTATCTATGTGCGTATCATCACATCTTTTTAAAATATCTGTTTATCATATAACAAGTTAGCAGTAACTAACACATGTTTATTATATCTAATACGGATAAAAAAAGCAATAAAAAAATACTCCCATCGGAGTAACAGGCCGGTATTTTCTACCTGTTATCCCGAATGGGAGTATTGTATGATTCTTTATTGCCTGATGGATACGGCTGCTATCTTCTGATTATTGAGATATCCGCAAATCTCCAATCCCGCTTTCATGACCCTGTTCCATTTCTGGGCGGACAGGTGACAGGATGTTCCATCTTCGAATTCCACAACGCACATATCGTCAAGCTGACAGTCATCACTGCAAGTAACTTTATACATATTCTTCCGACTGATGGCTCCTATCTCTTCCAAAGTATTCACCATCCTGTATACAGTTGCTGTCCCGATTCTAGCGTCTTTTTTCACAGCCCGATAATAGATTTCCTTACAACAGGAGCAATCTTCTTCCAGAATAATATCTAAAAGCATAAGACGCTGTTTGGTAATTCTGCAGCCTTTTTCACGGAGCTTTTGAATTACGAGTTCTTTCTGCATCTGCGTTCTGTGATAGCTTCCATCATCTTGTCTCTTGCCAGTCACCGGAGCCCTCCTTGTTAACAATAAAAGACGTGAGTTCCTATTATTGGCAATGTCCTCGACAGTGCTTGCAGTCGCCGCCACACTGTAAGGATTTACCATTCTTTTTGTCACGAATCATACTGCGGATCGCAAGTCCTATGACTGCAGCCAATACTACACCTGTGATTAATGTTCCCATATGAAAACCTTGCCTTTCTAAATACGAACCATATAGTTACTGATTATGCTGTAACCTTAACATTCAGTGTATCACTTTCCTTGTAAGGTCTGAACAGCAGGTAAAGAATACCAGCAATGCATACAAATGCAACGAGTGTTCCGATACCAAAAGTACCAGTTGTAATTAATGTACCAATCTGGTAGATGCAAAGTGCAACGACATATGCAAGACCACACTGATATCCGATTGCGAACCAGAACCACTTAGCGTTGTTCATTTCTCTCTTAATAGCGCCCATTGCTGCGAAACAAGGTGCACACAGAAGGTTGAATACCAGATATCCGTATGCTGCTACAGGAGTCATAACTGCAGCCAGGTTACCCCAGATTTCTGCACCATCTTCTGCTACTTCACTGAAGCCGAAGAGAAGACCGAAGGTTGCTACTACGTTTTCCTTTGCGATCAGACCGGATACAGCAGATACTGCCATCTTCCAGCCTTCGCCTCCCTGTGTCCATCCAAGAGGAATGAAGATCCAGGCGATTGCGGAACCAATCTTTGAAAGAATACTGTCATTTAACTGCTCTGCTTCCAGCATACCGAAGCTGCCGTCTACCCATCCGAAGCTCATTAAGAACCACAGGATGATTGTTGAAAGAAGGATGATAGTACCGGCCTTTTTGATGAAGGACCAGCCACGCTCCCACATGCTGCGCAGAACGTTGCCAACTGTAGGCCAGTGATAAGCAGGTAACTCCATAACGAAAGGAGCAGGATCACCAGCGAACATCTTTGTCTTTTTCAGGATAATACCGGAACAGATAATTGCTGCAACACCTACGAAATAGGAGCTCCATGCAACCCAGCCGGCATTATCAAAGAATGCACCTGCAATCAAAGCAATGATAGGAAGCTTTGCACCACAAGGGATAAATGTTGTTGTCATGATAGTCATCTTACGGTCACGGTCATTCTCGATTGTACGGGAAGCCATAACGCCAGGAACACCACATCCACTGCCGATTAACATAGGGATGAAGGATTTACCTGACAGACCGAATTTACGGAAGATTCTGTCCATGATGAATGCAACACGTGCCATATATCCACAGGCCTCTAAGAAAGCGAGGAACAGGAATAATACAAGCATCTGAGGTACGAAACCAAGTACAGCACCAACACCGGAGATAACACCGTCAACAATTAAGCCAGTCAACCAGTCAGCACATCCGATGCTTTCAAAGAAACTCTGCGCACCAGGAATAATCCATTCACCAAAGAGTGTATCATTTGTCCAGTCAGTTAAGATAGCACCAACTGAAGTTACAGATACATAATACACCAAAAACATAACAACTGCAAAGATAGGAAGAGCTGCCCATCTGTTGGTTACAACACGGTCAATCTTATCAGATACAGTCAGCTTGTTCTTGGAATTCTTCTTATAACATTCATCAATGATAGAAGAAATATATGTATATCTTTCATTTGTAATGATACTTTCTGTATCATCATCAAAAGCATCTTCCAGAGCCTTGATATCTGCGCTTACGTCAGGAACGCTCTTCATCTGGTTTGCAATCTTGTCATCTTTTTCAAGAAGCTTTACAGCGAAGAATCTCTTCTGATCTTCAGCGACATCAGAACCAAGCTTAGCAGATACAGATGCAATTGCAGCTTCTGCAGCCTGTGAAAATTCATGTACAGGTGTATGGGTTTTCTTAGAAGCAGCTGCTACAGTCTTGTTGGCAGCTTCCATAATACCTGTGCCTTTTAAAGCTGAGATCTCAACGACTTCACAGCCAAGCTTCTTACCAAGCTTATCAATATAGATCTTATCACCGTTCTTTGTTACGATATCCATCATATTGACTGCCATAACGACAGGGATACCAAGCTCCATGAGCTGTGTAGAAAGATACAGGTTTCTTTCAATATTAGTACCATCTACAATATTCAGAATTGCGTCCGGTCTTTCTGTAATGAGGTAGTTTCTTGCAACTACTTCCTCCAGAGTATAAGGAGATAAAGAATAGATACCAGGTAAATCCATGATGGTAACATCCTTATTACCTTTTAATTTACCCTCTTTCTTTTCAACAGTTACGCCTGGCCAGTTACCTACAAATTGGTTTGAACCTGTCAGGGCATTAAATAATGTTGTCTTACCGCAGTTAGGATTACCTGCTAATGCAATCTTAATAGACATTTTCATGCTCCTCCTGCCTTTCGGCTTTGTTTGTTCATTCTACTTATTAATTGATATTACTTATTTTTGTTAGTAAACACTAACACATGGTCAAAAAAAATTTACTCTACTTCGATCATTTCAGCATCGGCTTTTCTAAGTGATAACTCATATCCTCTTACTGTAACCTCAATAGGATCTCTCAAGGGGGCAACTTTTCTTACAAAAATCCCAACACCCTTAGTGATTCCCATGTCCATGATACGTCTCTTTACAGGACCTTCGCCGGTAAGCTTAGTCACCTTTACGGTCTGACCGCACGGAACTTCTTTCAGTGTTCTCATAATTACTCCGTCTCCTTCTTTCTTGCAATAATTCTATATGTATGAATCACCGGATAAATGTAATGCTGATACATTTATATGGTCCTTCATAATATACTATACCATGATCTTATTCGCCATGTCCTTACCGATAGCAACACGTGATTCCTTCACATTCACTATCATATTACCATTCATTTCGGTGATCACTGTGACTATACTGCCTACGACAAAGCCCAGATTCTCTAGAAATTTCCTGGTTTCTTCCTTACCGCCTACTTTTTTGATTTCAACGGGTTCGCCTTCTTTAGCCATTGATAACGGCATCATAGATCAACCTCACTCTCCTGTTATTGAAAAAGTTTCTCATTTCTTACGCTAGTTAGTATATGCTAACGTTTATTAGATGTCAAGGACTATTTCGCTTTTTTTTAACAAATTTTTTAGATTGTGCAATACGTTGAAAATAATAGGAAAATGTGTTATACTTATCATTAATATCAATATAATGATGTAAAAGTTGGGACAATAGGAGAGAGATATATGAACGTAAACGAATCTGCAGAAAATTATTTGGAAACGATACTGATGCTTAGTAAGAAGCTTCCCGTTGTCCGCTCGGTAGACATTGCAAATGAACTTGGATTCAAGAAGTCCAGTGTCAGCATTGCCATGAAGAATCTTCGTGAGAAAAATCATATCACCGTTACGGACGCAGGATTTATTTATTTAACTGATTCAGGTAAGGAAATTGCTGAAATGATCTATGAGAGACATGAATTCCTTTCAAACTGGCTTATATCTCTGGGTGTTCCCAGTGAGACAGCAACAGAGGACGCATGTAAGATTGAACACGTAATCAGTAAAGAAAGCTTTGAAGCAATTAAGAAATTTGTAAATGAATAAAAATAAAATGTCATAGGTTAATCTGAGATTCAGATACCTATGACATTTTTTGTTTTTATGCTTTTAGAATCTCAGAAAGGTTCTTCTGGATTCCAGCTGCTATCTCCGGTTTATTCATAGAATATACATGAATATGTCTGACGCCATTTGCCATCAGGTCAATGATCTGATCTGTGGCATAGGCAATACCCGCCTGTTTCATGGCTTCTTCTGAATCACCAAATCTGTCTACGATGTTCTTGAAACGCTCAGGAACATTACAACCGGACAATTTCACTGCATTTTTGACCTGGACTTTCTTTGTGATAGGCATGATTCCTGGAATAATGGGAATTGTGATACCTGCCTCTCTCACTCTGTACATAAAATTAAAGAAAATATTGTTGTCAAAGAACATCTGAGTCGTCAGATATTCACAGCCTGCTTCCACTTTGCGTTTCAGCCCAAGGATATCTTCCTTTCTGCTGGAGGAATCGGGATGCACTTCCGGATAACATGCACCGCCTACGCAGAAATCCCCGTATTCCTTGATCAGTGCTGCCAATTCAGAAGCATGGGCAAAATCTGTAAATACTTGTCCTTCGTAATTTTTGGGGATATCACCTCTTAAAGCCAGAATATTTTCAATTCCTGCATTTTTCATCTCATCCAGTGCTGTTTTAATACTTTTATGGTCAGCACATACACAGGTCAGATGGGCAATGGTAGGAACCTGATACTGCTTCTGTATCGACTGGGCTAACTGAATGGTATGTCCCTTCGTACTGCCGCCGGCACCATATGTAACACTCATATAACTGGGATGCAGTGCAGCAATGTCTGATGCAGCCCTCTCCACATTCTCAAAATCTGTATCTTTCTTAGGAGGGAAAACCTCAAATGATAAGGTAGCCTTTTCCTGATTTAATAATTCACTTATCTTCATAATAATAATCATACCTTTCAGTGTTTCTTTTGTTAATCCAATATACGTTATGTGCGCTATATCATTTATACTATATTCTGTATAAATATGCAACTTCTCATTACAGCGTATTTTGTTTTCTCTTTGACAAGTCATGCTTCCTATCTTATGATGGAATTGTTGCGGACTTTAGTCCGATGATTACGGAAAGGTATGGTATTAATATGAAAATAAACTGGAAGTCTTTATATCAGAAGGAACATTTTGTAAAACGATTGATTACTGTGATTGTGGCGGTCATTGTAATGGGTTTTGCCCTGTCATGGCTTGTGCTTGTAGATATGGGTACAGATCCCTGTACGTTGATGAATCTGACGATTTCCTCACGACTGGGTATTTCGCTTGGAAACTGGCAGGCGCTGTTTAATAGTATTCTATTCATTATTGTAATATGGAAAGGAAGAGAACATATTGGCTTTGGTACTCTCGCCAATATGTTCCTGGTTGGATATTCTCTGGATTTCTTCTCCTGGCTCTGGAGACAGACCGGTGTAGATACTTATTTTGCTTCCAATGTGGTTAGATATGCGGTCTTTCTCCCTGCGCTGATCATATTTATCATTGCAGCGGCGATCTATATGGATGTAGAACTGGGAACCTCCCCATATGATGCTATCCCATTTATTATAAGTGAGTATGTACCTAAGATTCCTTTTCGAATCATGCGTATCGGATATGATTTTCTGGTTATTTTCATTGCCTGGATATTCGGCGGTCATGTGCAGATCGTTACAATTCTTATGGCACTACTGCTTGGACCGGTTATCGCGTATATTGGCAAGCTGCTTCAAAAATATATTTAGGCTGTTTACTGGCAGAAGTCTCTTTTTACCAGATAATGCATGAATCATGACAAACCTGGTTCTTCCGATTCCATTGTAGAAGCCTGTATAACAGAAGAATATAGCAGTGAGCAGGCAGTCAATTGCGTAAGCTTTGAAGTAATCGGCGGCTGCGGCTATAACACTGCTGTCAGAGGAGAAGATACCGGCAAGCAGATCTCCGTGGAAGAAGGACAGAAAGAACATACCCACACCGATCACAAAGGATGTCAGTGCCCCATAATGGGAGTGTGCACATCAGATTACCTCCGGATTATGCGTCTTTTCTATTAATATATAGATAGAATACTACATTCAGCACAATCCCGACTACTGTTGCAGTAGGAGCTGCGAGACCAATTTGGGTCAGGCTGGCATTGGGCTGAATACTCATATAGTATGCCAGAGGAAGACGCACAAGTAAAGTCTGAATTAACCCCTGTGTCATGACCCACAGGGTTTTGTCATGACCGTTGAAGTATCCGATCATGCTGAACAGGATTGCAGTAACGATAGTCTCCGGTGCGAAACCTCTCAGATAATCAAAGCCATTCTGGACAACAGCGGCATCTGTGGTAAAGATTCCAGTTAATAAGTTACCCTTGAACCATATGAACAGGAATACCAGACAACCAATAACCAGTCCGACACTGATGCCTGTAAACATTGCTTTCTTTGCTCTCTTCTCATTACCTGCACCGACATTCTGTGATACAAAGGAAGCCATTGACTGCATCAGTGCACCAGGAATGAGCATTGCGAAATTAACAACCTTACATGCAACGCCATAACCTGATGAAGCTTCCAGTCCCAGTCTGTTGACAAAAGCGCACAGTGCAAGGAAGGAAAGCTGTGTAAGGAACTCCTGAAGGGCAAGTGGAAAGCCGATTTTGAATAAGCGTGCGCATTGATTGTTGATTCTGAAATCCTGTCTGGTAATGGTGAACAGATTCTTCCTTTTAGCAAGAAGAATGACAGCAAAGATGGCACTTACTGCCTGGGCAAGGACGGTGGCAATAGCTGCACCTGCGGCATCCATATGAAGCCCTGCAACTAACACCAGATCGCCTATGATATTGATGACACAGGCAATTGCAACGAAGATAAGGGGTGATCTGCTGTCGCCAAAGCCTCTGAATATTGCAGCCAGCAGATTGTAAGCGACAATGAAGAAGATACCTGCACCACAGATACGTACATAAGTCGTTGTCAGTGCAACCGCTTCTTCAGGCGCCTGCATAAGAATAGAAACAGGTCTTGCAAAGCATACCATGATAACAAATAGTACAGCAGAAACAATGGTGAAAATAATGGTTGAACTGCCAATGAGCGAACCGATTAATTGTGGTCTTTTCTCCCCGATATATCGGGCAATTAAGACCGTGATGCCCATAGCGAACTGTGTGATTACGAAAGTAACGAGATTAAGCACCTGGCTTCCTGTTGATACAGCAGAAAGACCGGAAGTTGTTCCAAATCTTCCCACGACAAGTAAATCGACAGCGCCATATGCCGCCTGTAAGATTAATGCACCAAGAATGGGAACCATAAAGGAAATAAGCTTCTTTATGATGCTTCCCTGTGTAAAGTCTGATTTTGAACTATTCAAGATTAATTCTCCTCTCCTGCATGATTTCATATAACTTCTGTATTGTCTGAATGGCACAGTCTGCGTCCTCATCAGAAATACAGTCCAGATACTGAGTTAATGTGCCGTAGTATTTCTTATCGTATTTCTCCGATAACTTCTGTCCTTTCTTGGTCAAGGTTATGTAGGTGATTCGTCCATCTTCATCTGATGAGAATTTGCGAAGATAACCTTTCATCTCCATGTCCTTGACTGCTCTGGTCACTCCGGGGCGAGGAAGATTGAGGGCGTCACTGATATCAGATATCTTGACCTTGACATTCCGGCTTTCCAGCTTCTGGATGATGTCTAAATAGTGGATGTATGAGGGTGCTACACCTTTGGGAAGTTCAGGAAGCAGATCACGTACTCTCTTCGCCATATAGCATGCATCCATCATTTCTTTGATTTTGTCTGTTGTCACATTGATTACCATACCTTTCCTGTATCTGTAAAATTAATTACCACAAGTAATTACCATTGGTAATTATATACATTTGGATTTATTTCGTCAAGAGAAACTCGAAAATCTGCATTGCAAAGTTAGAATGTGTGTGGTATAGTATAGAAAGAAAAAAGCGATGACGGAAAGAGTAATGCTATCGGACCTTTCAGAGAGAACGGCATATGGTGTGAGTCGTTTAAGGAAAGATTTCATGAAGACCATTCTTGAGCTGTACGTAGAAGAAATGACAGAAATGATACATTTTCAAGCGTTACCGTGTAGCCACGTTACAGGCTATGAAGTTATATTCTATATGGATTGACTTCGCTGAGTGAAATATTAAGGTGGAATCGTGTGTAAGCACCCTTAGGTATGTGAATCATATCTACAGGTGCTTTTTTCATACGGAAAAGGAGAGTTAAAACAATGGTAAATTTCAAAGAAGACGAAAGACTGAACACATTGAACCACTCCTGTGCACATCTGATGGCGCAGGCAGTCAAGCATCTGTATCCCAATGCTAAATTCTGGGTAGGACCTGTTGTTGCAGAAGGTTTCTATTATGATATTGATCTTGGTGATGATGTAGTTCGTGATGAAGACATCGAGAACATTGAAAAGGAAATGAAGAAAATTGCCAAATCAGGTAAGAAGATCATCCGTAGGGAGGTTTCCAAGGAAGATGCCATGGAAATGTTTAAGGATGATGAATACAAGCTGGATCTGATCTCTGATCTGGAAGATGGCAATATCACAGTATACGATCAGGGTGATTTCACAGACTTGTGTCGTGGACCTCACGTTGATAACGTAAAGCTTTGCAGATACTTCAAGCTGATCCGTCACTCAGGTGCTTACTGGAAAGGTGACAGCAAGAACAAGATGCTTCAGAGAATCTATGGCGTATGCTTCCCTACTCCTGAAGAACTGGAAGCACATCTGCAGCTTCTGGAAGAAGCAAAGGAAAGAGACCATCGTAAGATTGGTAAAGATATGAACCTGTTCATGGTAGATGATCTTGTAGGTCGTGGACTTCCTATGTTCCTTCCTAAGGGATATACAATCTGGCAGGAACTTGAGAACTACATTAAGGATAAGGAAAGAAAGCTTGGTTATCTGCACGTTATGACTCCTTGTGTTGGTACTGTAAATCTGTACAAGACTTCCGGTCACTGGGATCATTACAAAGAGAACATGTTCCCTCCAATGGAAATGGAAGGAGAATCCTTCGTACTTCGTCCCATGAACTGCCCTCACCACATGATGATCTATGCAAACAAGAGACATTCCTACAAGGATCTTCCTATTCGTATCGGTGAGATTGCACATGATTTCCGTTATGAATCCAGTGGTACTCTGAAAGGTATCGAGCGTGGCAGACACTTCTGCCAGAACGATGCGCATCTGTTCGTAACACCTGAACAGATTAAGGATGAGGTAACTAAGGTTGTTCATCTGATTTTCGATACCTACAAGGATTTCGGCATTACAAATTACCGTTGTGTACTCTCTCTTCGTGATCCTGCGAATAAAGAGAAGTATCATGATGATGATGAGATGTGGAATACAGCAGAAGGCGCACTTCGTGATATCATGGACAGCCTGGGTCTGGAATACACAGAAGAAATCGGGGAAGCTGCTTTCTACGGTCCTAAGCTTGATGTCAATGTACAGCCTGCAGTTGGTAATGAGATTACATTATCTACATGTCAGCTTGACTTCTGCTTACCAGCTAAGTTCAATCTGTACTATATAGATAAAGATGGCGAGAAGAAGACTCCTGTTGTACTGCATCGTGCAATTCTTGGTTCTCTTGACCGTTTCATGGCATATATACTGGAAGAGACTAAGGGCAACCTTCCTACATGGCTTGCTCCGGTACAGACTCGTGTAATGCCTGTTAAGACAGATGACGAAGCTCTGAATGCATATGCTAAGGAAGTATATGATACTCTGATGGAGAATGATATCCGTGTTGAACTGGATGACAGAGCTGAGAAGCTTGGTTATCGTATGCGTGATGGTCAGATTCAGAAGGTTCCTTATCTGCTGGTTATCGGTATGAATGAGAAAGATAACAAGACAGTAACTTTCCGTCTCCATGGTGAGCAGGAAACTACTACTCTTCCTTTGGATGAATTTGTTGAAAATCTGAAGAAAGAAATCAATGAAAAAGCAAGAACACATATGAATCATACAGAAGCATAAGTGATAAAAGAAAAAGGCGGGAAACGTTGAAGTTTCCCGCTTTTTTTGACTTTCCTATGTAATATCCCTGTATTTTATGAACCGGACGGGATGCGCACGATTCGTTTTTGCCCTTGTTGTTCTACAAGTGTGAGAACCGGTATATGTTTCTTACGAAGCTGATGTACGATGGGGTAAGTCAGGAATACATCGCCGTCCACGTAGACAGCTTCCGGCTTTTCCCTCAGAATCTGTTTAATCTGTTCCTTGATACGATTCTTCCACTGCTGTTTCTCCATGTCAACTTCTCCATATATGCCATCAATCTGAAGCTCCGGGATATCAGGAAGTGGTATATGATTGATGGCAGCATGTTCCATGCCGGGTAAAGTCAACAACAGATCATCTACATTGCTGTCACCACCGAGGTTTACAATGACTGGCGCTTCCTTATAATTCGCAAGACTTATCTTACAGGCACTTATGGCATCATCCAAAGTGCCTGTTGTCATCAGAAAGCCGCCCTTGTGGCAGAATCCGGCACTTGCAAGACCTGTAGCCTGAACCAGTTCTTCGTTCTCATATCCAAGCCATTCTTTTGGAAAGCTGCATTTGTAGTTCATGGAATATTCTTTCTTCTGAGGCTGGATACAGTAACCGCCTCGATTGGAGGGAAAGATTACGAAAGCAATGTCTGTCTCGGAAAGTCTCTTCTGACAGGGAATAAATTCAGGCAGCACCAATATCTGGGTATCATCTGCTGATTCGGCCTGTGCTGCCATGACCTCTTCAATCCGCCTGTTGGCTCGTTCATTGCCAAGATACCGCTCAAATTTATTCTCCAATATCATACCGGCTACGCCGACGGCCCGGAAAAAGGCTTCATCACCGCTTATGGAAGCATCCCAGGTCGGATTGAAATTACCGATCAGAGTAGCCAGTTCATTCTTCTCGCCGGTATTGTCATTGTTATCAAGAGGCTGTACAAAGGCTTCGTCAAATTCCTGAGCCAGTTCTTCTCCCAGAATCCCCGCTCCTAACTGCTCCCATAACAGTCCGAAGGCTGCATAGGGAACGCCGTTATCACGAATCCTGCTGTCAATCTGATGGTGGTCATATTCTCCCCGACCAATATCGAATACAATGCCATCATAGTCTTCCGGTACTTTATTGCCGCGCGTAATCTGGATTTCCGGGTTCAGATACAACAGCAATGCTGCTGAAAATACATCATCTGCGTGAAATTTACCACCATGTGTAAAGGCTTTTGCATCCTTTTTTGTAATTTGTTCCAGTAAAGTGTTCATATAAGTCCCTCACTTCATTCCTTATTTTCGTTGCCATATCATTACGTAATCTTTCTCACCTGTAGCTTCGTCCAGACCTTCGCATTGGATTTCAAATCCTTCTCTTTGATAAAAATGTATTGCGCGTATATTTTTTTGATATACGTTTAAGTGTAATACATCTTTTCTGTCCTTTATATAATTTAGCAAGAGTTTACCTATGCCCTGTGACTGCATTTTCTCGGAAACAAAAATACCTTCGATGTATTTGTCACTTAGTCCTATAAAGCCCTGTATTTTTTGACCATCTTCATACACATAGACTTCTGCCTGTGACAACATTTCTTTCACTAATTCATAATTACTTTCCCAGTATTGAGCCGAAATAAAAGAATGTGCTTTCAGGTTAGTGTCTAACCATATATCAACGACTCTGTTTATGTCGGCTTTCTGTAATGCTCTGATCATATTGATTCTCCTCCACTAATTTCAAGCATACTTTCAGAAACGTCAACTAACATTTACCACGTACGTGATGTAAGAGTTTCTAAGAACTGCATCTCAAATGCTTAGAGTACAAGCCGAGCGCAAAACTCGCCCTACGGGCTCAAACAGTTG
>OBLI01002568.1_pt1 | contig 15158 bp, 33 predicted proteins | sample 1519701 | NCBI WGS metagenome assembly OBLI01 (sample SAMEA3663005, study PRJEB22513) | pig gut metagenome | biome: pig gut; feature: pig-associated habitat; material: faeces | place: France | collected 2012 | reverse complement strand
TGCAGTTGGGATTGCCAAGTCTGACAACTGACACTGCGGCAAAGATTATGGCAGTTCTGTATGTGTATGGCAATAATGAGAATATGGTGCTTAACAACCATTTCCAAGCTGATTGTAATTACATACAGAAACGATACCATATTCAAGGTGGCGAAACACCTGATGTAGATTTCGTTGTCAAGTTCCAATATTGGCACAAGGAGATAATGGACTACGAAAAAGAACACGAAGAAGGCATTGTTCCGTGGGCGGTTAAGTTGTTTAGCGAAATGTATAACATAAAACTATTGAGGTAGCTATGGCAATAGATTGGAACGCATTTTTCGCCAATGGCGGTTATTCCAATGAGAATAGCGACCCACAATCATACGATGATGAGGGCGATTACGATGACGAGTACGAAAGGTATGATGATTAGCTTTTTTACTCGTAATTTTTACTCGCAAAACTTTATTGGATACGTATCCAATAATCTCATAGAAATATTACCTTGTTGTATTAAATTGTTGTAACTTTGCAGTCGAGGGATAGTTGGAAGTAGCTATCCAATGATAAGAGTAAACCGAAGGCTCTTCCCTCTTCTGCAAATCTTCGGCAACTTAATGCTTCGGTGATATGAACAAGAAAGGATTTATAATGATAGACAGGTCAATTCTCGAAGATGATATGTATTTCTCCGAGAAATTCACACGTATGCAGGCACTAATGGATTTATGTCTGCTTGCTGCTTTCAAGTCACGTACATTCTATATACGTGGCAATAAGGTGGAATTGCAGCCAATGCAGGTTGCTAAGTCTATACGTGATTTGGCTGATAGGTGGCAATGGGGAATAAACAAAGTTAGGTCTTTTATTTTAGAACTTGAAAAAAGTGGAATAATAGATACACAGAAAACATCTGTAATTCAGATAATTACGATAAAAAAATACGTAGTAATGAATACACAGACAGATGCACAGACAGATACACAGACAGATACACAGACAGATACACAGACAGATACACAGACAGATACACAGACAGATACACAGACAGATACACCTATAATAAAGAATAATAATGTAAATAATGAGAATAAAGAAATAGTTATAGAAGATAAATCTTCTTTGTCAGTTTCCACTGACGAACAACCAACAACTGATACAAAGAAGAAATCTAAGGCAAGTAAAGTTCCAAGCACTATTTCCGTAGGCGATAAGCAGATAGTAACTGACGAATTGCTTAGATATTGGAATAGTGCAATGGAAGGTAGGGTTATCTCAAAGCTAAAACAGATAACTGAGAAAAGAGCAAAATTTATAAAGATACGTCTTTCAAACTTTACACCCGAAGATTTGTTCAAGGTAATAGACAAAGCAGCTATTTCGGATTTCTTGAACGGAAGGGTAGGCACTCGTGGGTGGATTGCCAATTTCGATTGGATTTTCGGAAACGAGTCGAATTTCATAAAAGTGCTTGAAGGTAGATACGACAATGTTTCATCGCCATCAACACCTACCCAACAAAGCCTATTCCCTACAACAAGCAATAACAATAATAACGGATTAACACAATACAACAATGGAACAGTACAACAACAATTCGGTGGTGGGCAATCCTACTACACAAAAGAGTCTGAACAACGAGTACTCGGAATGGGGCAAAGAGGGTTCGATAGAGCATTTCAAGCCGCAATGCGGGACATTGAGCAAAAGTACGAACAACAAAATGGTGTTGACGGAGATACTGAGCAAATATAGTATCGCCAATATCGCCAACATAATCGAAAACGAGGTTGAATGTGTAATGGGTAATGCGCCAACACTCCTTCAAATATTCAAAGAGTATGGTGTTAATGCTTGCGAGGCTTTTTTGCAGCCACTCATAACAAAAATGATATACTCCTCGTCACGGGATAATTCTATGACGGAGTTCCAAATCCATAACCTTTGTGTGGATATTATAATAGACAAGACTTTCAGGACATTAAAGCTAACTGAATTTCTCTTGTTCACACACAAGTTCTGTACGGGCAAATTTCCCAATGAAAGGATATTTAAGCAGGTCTGCGGCGATAATATAACCAATGCGCTTAATACATTCTATTCTGAAAGAAATGCTTTTATAGCAAGAATTGAGGACGAGAAAAGAATTAAGGAGGCAGAGATTGAAAGAAAAAAAGGAGGCACAATGTCATTTGCTGAATGGTGCAAGAGCAAGGGTGTTAAACAAGAAGAAACCAACATCGGCAAATTGATGAACAAGTTTAAGATTAAGCCAAAAGATAACCCACTCTTCGGATTGGGCAACAAGAAATAATACATTTTATTCATTTTTAGTTTATATGTCAAGTAACAGAAACAGAAACGGCAAGGCGAAGAAGAGTAACCTTGTCGGATTGGTAGCTACGGTAACTAATGCTGAAAACGTAAACGTAGGTAAGAGAGTAGTTATCCAAGAGGTAAATAACGACATTGCAAAAGTGTTCCTGCTTGATGACAAGAAAATGAACAAGTTTTATTTGCCTGTCAGCGACCTGCGCCTTTTCAGTCGTGAACGTAGCCAAGAGTATCTTTTAGAGAACGTTATTGATGGCTTTATGGGTATTGTCAACAAAGTCGTCAATGGCGATGAAGATTGGCGAAAGCACGCAAGAAGCAATGCTGATAACGCACAGCCGCCAAAGAAAGAGCCGAAGGACTTGACCGATGACTCAGAGCGAAACTACTCCAACCATGTTCTTGAAGGTGGCGACCTGATTGTCAAGTGTAGCAAGTTCTGCCGTGACTACAAGGTGTCGCCGATTTACTTTATCAGTAAGCTATCCGAGCATTTGTATGCTATGCACGAAAGATACGCACCAAAGGACGAGAAGTAAGCAAAGGTGAGTATCAAGGAATATTTCGCCCTCCTGCGCCTGCGAGAGAAGTTAATCAAATCTCAATCGACAGTCGCAGTGAGGGCGATTAAGATTATCGACAACAAGTTAAATTTTAAGAACTATGATTGAGTTAATTGTAGGACACATAATAGAGGACATAGATTTTTGGGTTATGTCCGCTATAGCAATATTCTTCGATATCCTTTTGCACTACGAGAGGAAAGCGCACATAAGGGCAGTTGAAACACACCATGGATTGCGACGTGATTTATTGCACACAAAAATGGAACTTAATAGTGTTGTCAATACGGTCAAGGATTTTATTGACGAACACAACTTTTGGCACGACCGAAAGATTCGGTTTTATTACGACATAGATGGCTGGCATTGCTGCTATGCTGATGAAATGCCACAAGGTGATACATTTATCGACCAAGAAGAAATAACGCAACAGAACGAAAAAGAAGATGAAAATCAACAATCCATTTAAGTCTATCCATAAGAAGATTACGGATAGCAGAGAAAAAAGTGAACTGCGTGAAACCGAAAGAATGGTTAATCACAACGTATATGTGGGCAATGACCCGAATGACCCAGAGAACGGTATCTACATCTTCTGTGGCGGCATACCTGTGCTTAGGGTTGTCAATGACCCCTGTGTGACTAACAATGAGGTGGGCATTGACGAGGTTGCCGAGGTACTGAAGAACATCAAGGATATGTACCGAAATAGCCTTAATGGTAAACCAATCCAAAACAAGTAATAGGTTATGGATAAGGACAAGCAAATAGAGATATTGGAGAAGCGTGTTAAGTGGCTTGAAAGAAAAGTCGGTCAGCTTGAATATGAGAACCACGTGCAGGACGAGGAATATATGTCATTGGGCGGTACTCTTAATAATGAGCGGATGGAACACGCAAAACTGCAAAAGGAATATGCCAATCTGGAGGAAGAAAACAAAAGCCTCTGTGAGAAGTTGATGTACCTCCAAGAACAGTTATCACAAACGTGTGAATAAAGAATAGTTATGGATACAAGGTATATTGAAATATCGCTTGATACCGCTAAGAGGTGGTACGAGCAAGGTGGCGAGTTAAAGGATATGGCTCTTGGGGCATACACGCTCGAAGAGATGGGTTACAAACTGCCTACAACGTGGGAAGATTACATTGAGAAGTGTAAGAAGTGGCATATCATAGTCGGCACAGAAGACTACGAAGATAAAAATCCTCAGATTGCGGCGGTAAAGAAACTGATACTGCTCCGTGATTTTTACAATAATAACTGGAAGCCTGATTGGGACAACATAATCGAGTATAAATACGGCATTACATATTGGTATAACAGAGATACCAGAGAGTCGTCGTATGCTGCTAAGGTGATTTACTGCCCACATTGTTTCTTGGTGTTTAACGATATGGCAATAGCCGAGGAATTTCTTAACAATTTCCGTGAGTTGATTGAGCAAGCGGGGGATTTAATTTAATATGACTATGGAAATACTAAGCAATTTCGCTTCAATTTACTGCTTCATCACGTTTGTTATTGGAGCGGTATTTATGCTCGTCATTAACCCCATTGAGGCTATGGGCAAGGATAAAGAGCCGAGGAATAAGGTGCGGTTCTTTGTAACAAGAGGTAATTTAGGGGGACATCCTTTGGTGCTTTGGTTAGGCAAACCAATATGGAATAAAGTTAAAGAAGAGTGGGAAATACCTTTTAGATATGTGCAATGTATTTGTTCAGCACCATATTTTTACAGATATAATCTTAACCCCGATGATTTTGCCGATATGAAAGCAGGCGAGATTAGGGAGGTCTTTATTAACTTGGAGGATTGATTATGACAAGAGAAGAATATCAAAAGAAGATTTTTGAGCTTGAAAAACAAAAAGTTGCATTGAATGCTCAGATTGAACAAGTAAACAAAGAGTTTGGAAACTCTTTACTAAGAGAACTTGAAGGACAAGGTATTACTCCAGGCACTAAGGTTTCTGTTAAAACGAAAACATGGCGTGGTGATGAAATTGACACCGAAACTTACTTCTTCGGTGTATCTCTCGTATTTGGTAATATGACATACGTTTTTCATAAAACTAAAAATGATGGAACAATGTCTAAGGTAAATCAATATATTGAAGGAACGATTGTTTCAATTCATAAAATATAAAACTATGACAAGAAAAGAAATTGAGTTTCAGTGTCAACTGGCATACGATGCTAAGTTACTTGAACTTATAGGCAAGAATGTAGGTGACAAGGTTGAGTGTTCATTCTTTGTTCATATCGGAGATAGAAAGCACTCATACACATCTTCAGTTGATGGAGAAGGTACTATTATCCTTGACGAAAAAGGGTATGGTATATTGAGCGACAAAGAATATCAGGACTCAAAAGAGGTACGAGATTACCCTATGAGTCGCTCAAACTTCCGTACCCATTGGGAATATGAAACAAAAAAATTAAGGTCATCTATCAAATACATAAAACTATGACAACAGAAGAAATAAGAGATGCGGCTAAGGTTATGGAAGCCTATGCCAATGGAAAGAAAATCCAATATCTTAATGGAATTGATGGGTGGGTTGATACCTCTCTTCCATTATTTAATTGGGCTAAACACTTTTATCGAGTTAAGCCCGAACTAAAGTGCAGACCCTTCAAAAATCAGGAAGAGTGTTGGAACGAAATGCATAAACATCCTAATTTTGGTTGGATAAAAGGAAATGTAACAGGTGAATATAAACAAATAGTTCGTATATATAATTATAATGCAGAATTAATTTTTAATATAGGTTATAATGGTTCTGCAGATTATTCTCCCGAAATGATGTTTAGTAGCTATACTTTTGCTGATGGTACACCATTCGGTATAAAAGAAGAATAATTATGATAGTAATGCACAATAAGACAGGCAACTTGTATCAACTCATTGATGATGAGTGCAAGGTTAAGATTAACGGGAAATGGGTTAATGCTGTTATATATCATGGGAAGGATAAGGAAACAGGCAAGATTAAATATTTCGTCCGTGAAAAATCAGACTTTGATAATCATTTTATTGAAGTTGATGATATTAAGCCAAATTCAGAGTATTCTTGGTTGATTTACCGAATATATGCACTCAAAGAGGTAGCCGCAGAATATCCGGGTAAGACAATCGAGAATGTCATTGCACAAATGGAAGCAAGAAGAAAAGAGGTACTAAATGCCAATTAAGCCCGAAAACAAATATCGCTATCCAAAGAACTGGAAGGAGATACGTAAGCGAATACTTAAACGAGCAAATAACCGTTGCGAGTTCTGCGGAGTGGAAAATCATACTTACCGCTACAACCCAAAGACAGGAAGGAATGTATATATCGTGCTTACGATTGCCCACCTCGACCACACTCCCGAAAACTGCTCGGATGAAAACCTGAAAGCATTGTGTCAAAGGTGTCACAACCAGTATGACGCAGAGCACAGAAAACAGACAAGAAAGGGCAATAGTGCCGCAAAACAATAAAACAATAGAAATATGAAGTTAAAAATTGAAGTTGATTTAGCAGACGTTATAGAGAACGTTGATAGGGAATATTTTTGTTATGACGATTTTGAAAAAGAGGTTATTAGTAGCATAAAGTCGTCAATAATCTTTGAAACAAGACAAGTCATCCTTAATAAAATAAAAGATGACACGACAAAAGAGATTGGCGAGCATATAATCTCAAATTTAAAAAACATCTCTGAATCTATCAAAACTGAGATAACTAATGAGATACTGAGTAATCAAGAAATTTCTCCTTATCCATATAGTAGTCAAAAGGTAAAGGCAAAAGATTACATTTATAAATCACTGACAGAAAGTGCAAAATCCTGTATCGAAAAAATAGTAAAGGAAACAGCAGCAGATATTTGCAAAAACCTAAAAGATAGATACGACATCGCTTTTGCGACTGCCATCGTAGATAACCTCAGAAAACAAAATATGCTCGATGAAAAGGTAGCAAGTTTGCTGCTTAATAACGAAAATAAGTAATCAACCAAGAGCCGTATGTGACAGGTGCGGCTCGTAAAACTGTAGCTTATGAGTTTAGAAGAAATAATGGTAAAATTGCCACATCTAACAAGTAATAAAGAGATTGTAGATGATTGGGCTTTCACCCCAACTTTGTATCATTTTGATGGTATGTGGTGCTGTACGTGGATGCATTGTGAAGATTGCGACGGTTTGTTTAACTTTACTGGAAGCACCCCGACAGAAGCGGCTATGAAGGCTTACGATTGGTGTAGAGATAATAATCTTATAAAATAATAATCCGACTAATGTTAAACTCGTAATTGAAAAGTAAAATGAAAATATCAGAAGTAATCAAGAAACTCCAAGATATACAAGACTCATTTGGGGACTTGGATGCATACTATTATGACACAGAACTTGGAGTTGAAGAAATCGTAACTTCAATCAATATTAACTCAAACTATAATGCAATAATTTTTAGTTAATTGAAATCAATTATGAAAATATCAGAACTAATTAAAGAACTCCAAAAAGTCCAAGAGGAGAAAGGAGACGTTGAAGTGTTAGCGGTGTTTGACACATACGGCGAGGGCGAGTGGGTTTCACTTGAAGAAGACGGAATAAGTTTTGATAGATTTAATGAGGGTAAAAACATTGTATATATTGGTTGGTAATGGAATACAAGAAAGACAAACGAACAAAGAACCTAACCTTGCGTGACATTCACGTAGGCGATTGGGTGCAAGTGTGGAGCGAGCATGCAGAACGTTACTCGCCACCATTGAAGATAATTCAGATATGCGATGACGGAACTGTTTATCTCGTGACAAGCGACGAAGAACGACCGACACCGTGGGAAGAGGACTTCAAGGACGTGGATGCACTGCCGATTGATGGCGACTTGCTCAGAGGGTTTGGATTTGAAAAATCGGGAAATTTATACACGTATGGAAATTCTATATTTGCCGTTGATAACCAACTTAACGTTATTCATTTCGTATGCGCTGACAAGTATTTCTGTAGTATAGATTTGGGGGATATTGCTTATATGCACGAATTACAACAAACCTTGCACGAGGAGCGAAATTTCATTGGAACTTTTAAACCTGAATGGAAAGGGGTTGAGAAATGATTAAGGAAGTAACATACTACGACATCATCTGCGACCGCTGCGGTAAGTCGTTAACCGAAGAAAGTGGATTGTGCTATCCCGACACGGGAAGCGCAGAATTGATAGCCCTTAATAGTGAGTGGATAATGAAAGACGGCAAGCACTATTGCCCTGACTGCTACGAGTTGGACGAGGAAACGGACGAATATGTACCAAAGAAAGGAGATGAGCGATGACCGAGCAAGAATTTGACAACATCAAGTGGGTGTCTGTCGGACACTTTACAGGCGGCGGAATATGCGAAACAGCTTATCGTCCAAAGGATGATGGCAAGACCACGCTTAGGAAATATGTATCAGTGCGATACGACCCATACCACGAACATTACTCGCAAGGCAATTCTAAGCCTTGCATCGAGTACGAATATAAGGGTAAAGTATATAAGTCAAAACAAAAATTGCTGGAGGTAATAAACAAGAGAATATGGCAAGGAATATGACACGGCAGGGAGCTGAAAAGCTCGCCGAGAGATTGAGGGAATTGGGCTTTAGTCCGACAAATTACAAAGGGGGCGATACGATACCGATGTACGCGATACGCAAGGAGGGTGAGCGGAATATTGGCGAGTGGTGTGTGCTTGCAAAAGTAAATTTTTACCGAGGCATGGCGCAGAAATTTTGGGTGGTCGTTGAAATGTCCGTATATAAGTATGAGGGCGGGGAAACATTGAACACCCTCAAGGCGCAGACAACGGTTTCCTCGGTTGAAGAGTTCGAAAGATTGTATCAGTCAAGGAAGAGACTACTCGATATTAAGGATTATTTTTATTTTGAAGGCAAATAAAAGGAGAGAAGAAATGAAAACAATATACTGCGGCGAGTGCGAGAAATTCGACCACGAAGACACGGATGGCTACGGCATCTGCGACGAGACCAACGAGGAATGTTACTGCGGCGACAAGTGTCACATAACTCACGGAAAGCCATGATGGGCTACGACTTTGATTTATGTTGCAACGAGCAATGCCCAAAGCGGCTAAACTGCCAAAGGTATATGACATACAAGAATGGCGGGTGGGAACATTGCTACGTTATGCGAGGTTGCATAGATTTTCAACTTTTAAAACAAGTAACAAAATGAAAGAAAAGAAATGGCGAATAGAGCTGACTGAGCATCAGTTAAGGCTTATAGCCAACTGCGTGGAGGACTGCCATAGATTTATAGGCGGTCAGATGGAGTTGAGTAATTCAACGGCTTGCCTCAAACATTATCGGGAACTTAGCGAGGAACTTGGCAAGTTACAACCTCTTGTTACTCCCGAACTCGGACGTAGGGCTTCTTACGGATGGGACGGAGGCTCTTGCCCCGATAAGCACCAGCGCAAGTTTATTGCTGAAACATACTATCTGTATCGTGAGATATACCACCAGTTGACCCTTGAAGCAGCAAAGCACAAGGATATGGGGTGGAACGTTTATCTTGGAGAGACATTGACTTGTAGCGAAAGCGGCGAGCCGATTAAAGTGGAAAGGATTGAATAATGGCAAAAGATAACAAAACACTCCACCTTGTGCTAAAACGCAAATGGTGGGATATGATTGCAAGTGGAGAGAAAAAGGAAGAATATCGGGACGCTAATCACTATTGGGCGATACGTCTGCTTGATAGACAATATCGTTGGTATTCGCAAAACATTGACTATCCAAATGATTTCATAGATTGGCTGTGTTTCAGACTGGCACATAACGATATAGCCTTCCGTAGTTATGAGAACGTTTGTTTCCATCTTGGATATACAAACAATACTATAACTTTCAAGATAACGTCAATGAATGTTATGTACGGAGAGGTATGCAGGCAAGACTGGGGCGCAGAGCCAAACAAGTATTATTTCGTAATCAAAATTGGGGAAAGGATTGAGTGATGGAATTTTCATTATACAATTACACCCAAATATGAGAAGATAAGACACGCATAATCTTTGTTTCTGACAAAGGTTCTGTATTCCTTGATATTACATATTCCCCAAATGGCAAAGACAAAAAAGCCTTAATTTGGGGATTGAACGTAAAAGAAGAATATAGAGGTAAACATTTTGCGGGGGTTCTACTTGATTCTGCCGAAGCCGTTGCTATAGAATATGACGTTACTGAAATAGAACTTGAATGGCAGAGTCCAACACCGAAATGGGTGTATAATTGGTATATCCGTTGTGGATATAGAGAAAAAGAATTTGATAGTGGATATTCAAGATTGTGTAAAGACTTAATAAAAGATTGCGATGGAACTAACAAAGCAAGACAAGAAACACATACGGGAGAGGGTTAATAAACTATCCTTCCGTATAGTGGAAGAGGCAAACGAGTATGCGAAGCTCTACGAGAAATCCTACTATGAGGAAGTTATCAAGGTATGTCAAGCACGAATTGATGCCATCGACTACCTTCACGGACAGACATTAAAGGTGGCGAATAATGAGTAGGACATACAAACACCAGGCAACCTACGACTACCTACACCACAACAAGGAAGTCAAAGGTAAGCTGCTGAAAGGTATCAAGAAGTTCTTTATGAATATAAATTTCCCACGATGGGATGGCAGTAGGAGAAGTTGGTATAAACATAAAACAAGATACGATAATGATAGAATTGATTAATGCAGCAGAAAAGCTATATAAGCGGATTGACAAGGTGCAAGTACATTTGATTAACGCCCGACTGAACAATGACGAGGAAGGCAAGAAATCAGCTATTTCCGAAATGGAAACGGCGATGTGTAATGCTATGCAACTGCTAAAATGCTTTACCGACCGCAAGGACAATATCGTTGACCTTGGTGAGGTGTTTCATAATGCAGCGGAAAACCCGGACATGAGAAGGGATTTACTGTATGAATCTCCATTTGGCGGTTATGGTGTTCTTAATACACTGCCGCTTTGTAATGAAGAATGGAGTCATTTCAAAAGAGTTTATAAAATCAGGCGTTGGGCATACGTCGATGATTTAATACCGAAAGGAGGTGAGAAATGACAAGGGAGGAATATGACGCTATTGTCGGCATGGTTGAATTGCTTGACTATCAATATTGTGAACAGAACAAAATCAAATTAGGCACTGATACGGAGTTCAAAAGAGGACTTGACGAAGCATTAAAGGTAATGAAGAAATTTATCGAGTGTCCGCTTCATCATGTGGTTATTGAAGCACAAGACCTTCGTAAAACATTACTTGAAATTGAAGATAAATGCACTCGTGATAAGGCAGAGATACCTTCCTATGTCAAGGCTTTCTTTGTTCTGACTGAACGGTTAATTGATGATGTAATAAAAACCAAATTTAATTATTAATCAATGGAATACCACGAAATAGGCGAAAGGTTCGAGTATGACGGGGTTATGCTTGAAGTTACAACTCCGGGATATTGTTCAGATTGCTACTTTTTACGTAGATGTAGATGCGGTTGGGTATTAGACTCACCAATGTATTGCGGTGTTAATATGAGAAACGACAAGAAAAGTATCAGTTATAAACTTGTTGAACAATGTAAAACAAAAGAAAATAACAATATGAAAAAACAGATTTATTACGCAGACCTTACTCCTTGCGACAATATGCAAGACTACAAGGAGGCTGCATTTGTACCTCAATTCGTTCTTGACGATATAAAAGAGTTCGACACCAAGCCTCCTATCGGAGTTATACAATTGGCTACCCGCCTTGGTTGGTGTATTGTGGCTAAGTGGTCTAACAATGGCTCTACTCGTATTTATGGTGGAACTGCTGATGCAATAAGGGCAGGAGTGTCAATTCTTGGAGGTTGTTGCGATTCAGGAGATTGTGGTTATGCCTTTGGCGAAGAAAAGATAATCCCTAAAAAGGTGTCGGAAAAGGATTTATCTGTATTTGACGGATATACAACTGAAATCTTATTAAGAATGGAACAGAAAGAGGAAATAACAAAACGAGTAGAGGGTATGGATAAAGCGTTTGCCATCCAAGTAACGAACCCACAGAGTGACGAGGAAATATATGGCTCGTTGCTCGACAAGTTGTTTACGACATACAAGGCTAAAGATGCAGATTATGGCAGCGCATTTGCCGAAATGTTCGACGAGCTGGGCATTGATTATGCCTACGGAAAACTGCGTGAGAAGATGAACAGAATAAAGGTGTTGAGAACACAGCCTAACATGGTCGAGAATGAGGGCTTGGAGGATGCCTTGCTCGATACGGCAGGATATGCGATACTTACACTTGTGGAACTTAAAAAGAGAAAGAAATGATAAATCTGAATAAATGCAAGTTCGGCGACAAGCTGAAAACGAGAAAAGGTTTGATGGCTGTTTATATATGCCATGGAATCAGTGACAAGAATACACATATCTGTGTTGTTGGGTTAAGCTCATTCGATTATGAGAAAATTGTATGCGACAGAAACGGCAAAACTTATCTTAGAAACGATGATGACCGATATGACATTGTAGGTAAATGGGAGGATGAGGTATGATAAATTTGAAACAGTGTAAATTCGGTGACAGGCTAAGAACGAGAGATGGACGGATGGCGGTATTTCTCCACAAGTCATTCGTCATCCACGAAGTGTATATCTGCGCCATTGAATACGACGAGTGGAGTCACCTTGAAATGAGGTTTTGGGCAAACGGCAAGCGACACTACGACAACGAGCCGTCGGAGTTTGATATTGTCGGCAAATGGGAGGAAGAAAAATGAAAAGGATATATCTATCATTACCAATAAAAAATACTGGTTATACGACCAAGGAACGGATGAAATATGCCGACGAGGTGAGAAGGCTTTTGGAACTGCGCTACGGAGTGAGAAATGAGAACGTAATTGTCATTACCCCCTTCGACGTGAACGAGAACGAGGACAAGGACTCATACGCACGCAAGATGGGCAATGACATCGAAGCTTTGTTGGAGTGTGATGCCATCTATATGTGCGAGGGATGGCAAAACTCAAAAGGCTGTATGGCAGAGTTTGAGGTGGCAAGGGTTTACGGCAAGGAAATAATAATGGAATGATTATGCAAAATATAAAAATTACAGAAGGGCAGTTAGCTGAAACAATTTCTGCCATACACGAAGCCGCAGTAAATCACTATGTCGATGAGGAGATAAGAAATATGCCTCTCGATATAGGCGGACAAGAAATGATAACAAACGAAAGACAATGGCAAGCGTATATCAATGCAGAGTTTGCCCACTTGAACTCACTGATGAACCTTGTTATAGGTGCAGTCAATACTATTGCTGGCAAGGCGGTCATTGATGCCAAAGATGAGCTTTTTAAGCGGAAGGACTTGTGGCGGTTTGAAATCAAGAAGAACGCAAGACTTGCTGAGGATGCCTACTACGAGTACGAGAAAATCCACACACGGAACTTTGGGGACAGATATAATCTGTTTCTCGACTACCTAAATGCCGTAGAGGACAATATCGAAAAGGACGTGAATATGCTCACGATGTCAATCGCCCAAGTTCTGACCAAGCGTAATCAAAAAGACTCGATGCTCAAAGCGAAAGTGGAAACGGCAAGGACAATGAGCGAGTATGCTTGCAGTATGTTCGATATGCTGATTGAGAAAGCAAACAATAAGGTAAACACCCGTTGCATAAAGCTGATACTCTCACGAAAGATGAAGCCGTTTGACTTCAAGCCTTCTTTTGCGGCAGGAAGAATAACAGGAGTGTTTCATTATTGGGACAAGGTAACGTCCTTAATCTGTAAGCCAGACCATAAAGGTGAGTCAATAACACTCAATGACGACCCCAATTGCAAGTTGGCTTTCGAGATAATAGAGAGAAAGATAACAAGCGAGGATTTCCTCAACAAGGCAGGATATGATGCGCTGCTACTTAATCCTGATTGTATCAGCACCATAGCGGCAGAGGATTATCAAGAACTCGTTGATAAGTTCGGAAAATAATAATTTAATTAAATAAAAAGAATAATATGACATTAAACGAGTATCAGAAAAAAGCACTGGAAACTGCGGTATATCCACAGGAAGAGAGAATTATTTATCCAACACTTGGGCTTACAGGTGAGGCAGGAGAAGTTGCGGATAAGGTGAAGAAAGTTATCCGAGATAATAACAGAGAGTTTACGGAAGAGAAGAAACGTGAACTCGCAAAAGAAATTGGCGATGTTTTATGGTATTGCGCAACTTTATCTCATGATATAGGGTACACTTTGGACGAGATAGCGACTATGAATTACGAAAAACTATCATCACGCCAAAAAAGAGGAGTAATACACGGGAGCGGAGATAACAGATGAAAAATATCAATAATGAAGAATATATAGGAAGGAAATACAATGACCTGACTATAATATCCGTTTTAGGGCTGAGGAATATAGGCAATGGTGAAAATAGAATGTTCGTTCGTTGTGTATGTGACTGCGGAACGGTAGTTGAGTGTGCGTTGAATGCAATTAAATCGGGAAATAAAAAATCTTGTGGATGCCGTAAGCTACCTAAGCTAATAAAAAAGATTTGCCCGAGATGCAATAAAGAATTTTATGTTGATAACAAGCATAGAAATGTTCAATATTGCAGCAGAGAATGTATCAGAATCAAAAAAGTTCCTAATGTAAGTTGCAAACAATGCGGGAAGCCTTTTTATCTTAAACCATATAGGATAAAGAGGTTAAAAGGAGCTGGACCTTTTTGTAGTAAAAAGTGTCATGATGAATATAAGAAAATATCGTACTTGGGAGAGGGGAATCATCAATACGGATTAAAAGGTGATTTAAACGCAAGTTTCAAAGGCGATGTTGTGTTCAAAAAGAATCATCGTCTTACAGAACGTGTGATTTACAAACCTGAAAGAGTTGATTGTGGCGTAAGTGGGAGAATTTATGAACATCGTTGGTTAGTTGAAGAAAACTGGCGAATGTTTCCTGAAGAGGCTTTTGATATAATTAATGGGCAGCATGTTTTGAAAAAGGGATACTGCGTCCACCATAAAGACTTAAACCACGCAAATAACGACTTATCAAACCTCGTAGTTATTACAAGGGCGGAACATACGTCTTTGCATCAAAAAATACGGTATGAGCAGACAAAACAAATTCGAGGCGGCGGCTTAGGGCATACTGGAACAAAATAACCGCAAGAGTTGATTTTCTTTTCATACATTTATTATATATTAATTT
>OBLI01002567.1_pt1 | contig 15160 bp, 23 predicted proteins | sample 1519701 | NCBI WGS metagenome assembly OBLI01 (sample SAMEA3663005, study PRJEB22513) | pig gut metagenome | biome: pig gut; feature: pig-associated habitat; material: faeces | place: France | collected 2012 | reverse complement strand
GAAAACCCCGTTCGAACTTGTTCGCACGCGGGATGAATGCAGGTGGTTACGTGCACCCATTAAAAAAACGTCAACTATTGTTGACGTTTTTTTCTTACACGAAAGGTATATTTCCGCTTATGTTCTTCAGCTCTCTGTGATTCAATATACTGCCGTACAGTATCCATGGACACACTTCCTGTGGTTGCTATAAAATAACTTGGAGACCATAAAGGACAGTTTTCTCCATGCAGATATTTACTGATCTCATCATTATACAATTTATGCGCATCCTTGGATAAGGCAGTTTTTAATGTCCTTATCAGTTTTGCGGGTTCTATACTCGGAGGTGCAGATATCAGCAGATGGATATGGTCTTTATCTGTTTCAGCAGAAATAAGCCTGCATTTATTTAATTCCAGTAGATATTTCACATACTCTTTCATGTGGTCCCCTATTTCATCAGAGATGACAGGCTTTCTGTATTTTACGACAAAAATAATGTGGTAAGTAAGCATGTGCATTGAATGATTCCCTGGTATATATTCCATAAAAATACATCTCCTTATTTGGAATTGAACAAATAGTATTGTGTCTAACCACAGTATATGATATAATTAATATACAGTCAAGTATTTTGGAGATGAAACGAATGTCAGTTATGAGAACAACCACTATTGACATAAAGAAACGTGTCAGGAATAAAACTGCATATGAACATCTGTCAGGGCTTTTACGTAATTCAAAGGTCCTTTATAACCATGCACAGTTTTATATCCGCAACACACAGGCCGGACTACGCAAGTCTCCAGAAAACCGTACTGCAAATGAGACTGAAGTGCTGCATTATGTATTTACAGGTATCCAGAAAGCAAACATCACAAAAGAACTGAATTTCCGCAGGCGGCTCAAGAGATCATCAGGATGCCACTGGAAGATGGCTTCGCTTTTTAAGAAAAGCGCTCCGTTACAATATCCGTCATCTGACAGTCCTTACCTTGATTACAGCAGGCTCGATGTGGTATTCAGGGAAAATGATGATCCTGTATATTACTCACTTCCTGCACAGGCAAACCAACAGGTACTGAAAAAAGCGTGTCTTGCATGGAAATCCTATTTTAAAGCTGTCGGCGCATACCATAAGAACCCGTCTGCCTTTACCGGATTCCCTAAAAGGCCTGGATATAACAGGGACCTGTATGCGACAGCATACTTAACGAACCAGATATGCAGATACCGCAGCATCAATGGCAGGGGATATATCCTCCTGCCGGGAACGAAACAGTTTATCTGTACCGGGCCGGCATGCAGCGGCAGATACATCAAGACAGAGATACGTTTTGTCCATGGACATTTCAGGATACTGATAACATTTGAACAGGACACCGTCATGTCGGAACTGCCAAAACATCCGTCAAGGATACTTGGCATTGATACAGGACTGGATAATTTCATGTCATGTACCCCGAATACAGGCAGGCATCCTTTCATCTATGATGGCAGCTATCTGAAAAGCATGAATGCTTATTACAACAAACGTATGGCAAGACTCCGTTCAGCCTATACAGAAGGAACGGACAATCCGTGCCGTACCGTGACAAAACGCATGATGGCAATATCAGACAGGCGTGAATCATGTTTCAGGGATTATTTCTATAAACTGGCACACCATATATGCCGCATCTGTCAGGAAGACCATATCGGAGTGATCGTATGCGGTCATAATGAAAAATGGAAACAGGATGTTGATACCGGTAAACGGAACAACCAAAATTTTGTATGCATCCCATACAGTAAATTTTTCCAGATATTAAGGACTGTGGCTGTAAAGTATAAGATCCACGTTGTTGAAACAGAGGAATCCTATACTTCAAAAGCAAGCCTCATTGACCTGGATGATATCCCCGTATACCAGAAGAATGACGGTACAGTATATCAGTTCAGCGGATGCCGTGTCAAAAGAGGCCTGTACCAGACAGGGAATACCTATATAAATGCAGATATCAATGCGGCGGGGAATATCATACGCAAGTTGTATCCCTATGCTTTTGATGGATTTGATTTCCATGCCCTGACTGCCACAGTAGACAGGTACACGGCAGAAGATATCCTCCATGGACTGGCATATACCAAAAGATCCGGATACGCACATAAACGTTCTGGCTGCAGGATGGACAGACATAATGGGCGTGCTGCAAGGAAAAAGGTATATCTGGAGCTGTTCAGGCAAAAGAAAAGCACCCAGTATGAACTGAGTGCATAAATGTGAGCTGTTAAAACAGCGTCAAGGGCGCATGACCGTCCTCTAAGGTACATCTGCCACCAGGCACTTGTCTTAGAAACCCCGCCCGAACTTGTTCGTGCGTGGGAGAATCATCGAAATCTAATGATTGGTCAGGGATCATGATCTTTCGGATGCATTTGGTTTCTGCAATCCTTTCTTCCACTCTTTTTAATATGTTTTTGTATTCTGGATATTTTTGTTTTGTTTCTAGCCATTTTTTACTGTTAAATTCTATTTTTGCATAAGGTGCAAATTTATCATAACACTCTTTGATAGTTGTTTTAGAGCCAAGCATTTGACTAAGTGTATCAGAAACATCTTTTTCCTGAAAATCTGCTATGAGCGCAAGGTTATGATCGAATAAAGGAGCAACACATACAAGCTTCCCAGATTTATTATCCATGAGAAAACCATAGTTTTGGTCATGTCTGTCCGTATTTTGCAGAATATAATCAATAACGGCTATATTTGCAAAATCTTTTCCAAATGTTTTTATCATTACGGAAGCATAGTCAACATGATTGTCTTTGCAGCATTCCATTACGTCATGAGCTTCCACAAAACTTATATGTTCCGGAACGAAGTTTTTGCATTTGCATACAGTTAAATCTTTATATCTTGTCTCTTCATATTTCACATGTGGAATATTTGTACAATCTAATATATCTGAAGCAAGAATTTCAGCCTTTGTATTTATAAAATTCTTTGTGCGATCGGATTTAAGGAGATAAACGTCATCATTTTCTCTGATCCAACATTTTTGAAACAAACCTTTAGTCGTAAGTTCCGGGCAATCAGGATTAGCTGTTACAGTAGGTTGCTCCCCTGCCAGTGCAATATCTATTATTTCTGCTAAATGTTTATGCCTCAAATCAACATCAGCCCATTTTTCATTAGAATCTGGTTCTTTAAACCAATATGAATCAGTCAAGCTGACACCTTTACAGGAAAAACATATTTCTGCCCGATTCTGGGTACTGTTATCTTGTGAAAGTGAAAGTGCAGTACATATTTTCTTGGCGTTTTCTCTTGATAAAGAAAGTACTCTGGATGCAGCAAAATCTTTGATTAATTCGAGATTTTTACTGTTTTGTTTATAGTATTCTTTTATATTGTCACTATTGGGTTCCAATATTTTGTTCCTGATGGAAAAAGGCAATAAATTTTTATCGAAAAGTTTTACTTCCATGTCATCGAAATGCATGTAAAGGACCGGTGTATCTTCAAGCATAAGGTAGTATTCTTTTTGCATATTTTCAACTCCTTTTCTTTAATTATAACACATTTTATCTATTTTTAATATGCCAGAAAAGGTTGAAATAGGGCAAAAAAATAGACCACCTGCACGGAGCTAAGCGGTCCATTTACCTATACATACCCTGAATGCGTAGCTGGAGCCATAGAGGGAACAAGGATTTTTGCATTTTCTTTTGTATAGCTCTCTTTCCTGTTTATTATTTTGGTGCTTATAATATGTATGATAGGGATTCGAAATAAAAAAGAATTATGCATTTTTAGAGTTCTTTTTTAACCAGGATTTATGCTCTTTTCTAAATTTTTTTGAATACTTTGATAAAATTTCATTAAGTGCTATTTCATTGATTTGTATTTGACCTAACGAATCTACTACATACCAATCTTCACCTAAAAGGTAATCAATTATAAATTGCCTAAATTCACTGTCTGTAATGCCTACACCGAGCATGTTTTCTTTGTCTTCTCTATTAGCATATTTTTTATCCATAAAATCATGTAATTTGTTCATTTTTTTCCTCCTGTTTCTTGAATGAATTATCTTTTCATATCTAATATGTAAGATAGAGAAACAAAATAAAAAAGGACTATGCGTTTTAAAGCATGTCCTTTTGCACGAAACAACCGTTAATCAGCTATATCTTCCGGATATACAATTATTGTTTCTTTTCCACCGTTAGGATTCTTTATTTCTACCTCGCAACAATATACGGATGTTGATGGGATTCCATTAACGGTATCATATACCACTGTTTTAATGGTTCCGGAAACGCCAGTATTTGTTGTGATTGCAGCTCCGCTTTCAAGCTTCTTTTCCATTTCCTTTTCCTCCTGTTTCTTGAATGAGTTATTTGTTACTCATAATATGTAAGATAGAGAAGCGAAATAAAAAAAGAATCAGAAAAGTATTCTGATTCTTTTACAACATTTTTACCTCATGTGCCCGACTTTTGACAGCACCATTCTTGCTTCCAGTGTGTCTTCCACATAATCTTTCATGCTGAAGATTTTTTCCACATCTTTACTGCCGGACATTTCTTTGCACCATCCGTCTTTTTCTATTTCTTCCCTGATTTCAGGTATTCCCCGGTTCGTTTTAATCTGTACGACTTTGTAGTAGCTGTCATCATATGACGGAGAGCCGTCTTCATTGAAATTGCTCTCTTTCAGGTATTCGCATAGCAAATCTACAATCATATTTTCCACTTCTTTCTTAGAACTGACTTTTGTTAATCCATGTTTGTTTCCTTAGGAAAATGGCATATAATCTGATAAAAGATGGCCGTAATCAAATTCCATGAATTCCTTTACTTCTTCCTTTGTCTTTTTTTTTGCCAACTTATTGAGTTCTTTGATATTTTCAATGCAGGTATCAATGCTTTCCTGATTTATATGTTCGTCTGGCACTTTCCAGTCATTACCAACATCCCAGCACATATATTCTGAACCTGACATTATTTCTGTATTGCCATAGTCAAGGAAAGCGTATTTAATTGTGCCGTCTGGTAATACATCAATCAATAATTTCCCATCATTATTGGCCTGTCTTTCGAACATATAGTTATTTAACGGACATGTATTTACCCAATCATCATCAACATATTCCTTTATGATATCTGAACTGATGACACAGTCACGCATGTCAAAATTTGTGTCAAGGATGCGGTATAATTTTTCCTTAACACTGCCAGGATATTCATACATTTCTTTTAACCACTGTATTGAATATCTTGCACGGCTAACCATCCTTTCGCCGTAATTCCACTGATAGTATCTGGCCGCCAGTTCCTTTTTCCTGTCATAATTTTCAAATCTGACAAATATCTGTGATCTCTGTCCCATATTTTTCACCTTTTTTGTGTGTACTGTTTTTTTTGGGGGGGTTAGCTGTTGGAGTTTATGAAAGTTAAAATAAAAAAGAGATTTCCTTTTCCGGGTTGTCATAATCATCTACACCACCGCAATCTTTACCAAGGATATATGTCTCGCCGGAAAGAATTGCCCTGTCAATAATAGATTCCATGATCCCATATGCTTTTTCACTTTCAGTTTCCCCTTCTTTTTGGCCGCTGTATATAAGCAAGGCCTCCATTTCCTCATCAGTGACATTTGCCTCGTAGCCAGCCCTGAACCATATCTTTGCCATATCTTTTTTGTTCTCCTTCCGTTTCCAATTTCCTTTACTTTTTTAATATGTATGAAGGGAAGGGGAAATAAAAAAATGCCCTGCATCGTGTGTGATGCAGAACATTTATGGAATTTTTAAAGCCCGTCTGATCATGTGATATGATCAGAACATAATTTCTTTTATTCTGTCCTGTAACCCTGTTTCCCTTGGCACACCGGCTGCGTTGTCTATGCAGCGGTATATGGAATCCCGGACATTTAAGACCAATAACCCCTTTTTTGCCCTTGTAACCCCAGTATACAGTAAATCGCGCCTAAGCATTGTTGGTGCATAATCCGGGATCAACAGGATAATATAGTCGGCTTCGCTGCCTTGTGCCTTATGTACTGTTTTTGTGTATGCGATTTCTATATCGTCTAAATCATCACCGCAAATATAAACAGATTCTTTTGAATGTTTGCCAAAATCCATAAGTATATACATACCTTCAGCATCATAGCTTTCTACAATGCCCATATCGCCATTGCAATATCCGGTTTTGGCATTGTTCCGGTTGAACATGACACGCTCATTCCTGCAAAAGGTTACGTTATCATATGTGAAACCGGGTTTACCTTCAAAATTGAGATTATGAATAATTCTATTGATAATTTCACATCCTGCTTCTCCTTTTTTTACAAAAGATAAGAAAGAATAGGTCTTATAATCTTCTTTTTTGAATTTTTTCACAAACATCATTTCTAAATATTTCCGAGCCTGTTCTGCAGTCTGGAAATTATATAGGTAAACACTTTTGTTATCAATCTGAAGCTGTTTACTGCCTTGATCAATTGTCTGTGCCAATGTAGGAATTAGTGATCCGTTTTTCTGTCTGTGCAAACAATTCAGCCTATACACTGGCACAACGCCGGATTCAATCAGGTCATGCAGGACTTTACCCGGTCCAACACTTTTTAATTGATGTTCATCGCCTACCAAAATAACTAATGCTCCATCTGGAATTGCTTCAAATGTTTGGTGTATCAGTTCAGTATCTGCCATGGAAGCTTCATCTAGGATATATACATCCTGTTCCAGGGGATTGTTCCTGTTCCTGCTTGGGACTAATTGGGTTTCAGGGAGGGGCTCCAGCATGGCGTTGGCTGTACTGGCATACATTTCTGTTTGTTCAAGCATCCTCTGCGCTGCACAGCCGGTTGTGGCTGCCAAACGTATCTGGGCATTAGGCTTTACACAATATATGCCTTCCATGATACCTTTGATCGTACTTGTCTTCCCGGATCCGGGCGGGCCAGTTAAAATACACAGGCCGCCATTCCGTATTAAAGTAATTGCTTTTTTTTGGCTTTCATCAAACTGAATACCCAATTTACGTTCGATTAACGGAATTTTTGAATCAGGTAACAAATATTTAACAGCTGTATTTTGTAACCGTCGGATGTTATTGGCAATACTTTTCTCCATACGGTAATATTTCCGCAGGTAGAAGAATCCATCCTTATAAACATATTCCTTTGAGGATAACAGCATGTCCGTGATGGTAATTTTATTGAATAGGTAATCCGGATAAGCGGAGTGTTTTGAAATGCTGTACATTTTTTTCCCAAGCATCCGCAGTGTCGCCCTGGTATGCCCCTGGGCCATGACTAATTCAAATGCTTTTCTTACCATATATCTCAGCCGTTCCTCATCATTTGCTTCTTTGCCGTATTTTTTTGCTATATTATCAGCCTTTTCAAACGATAGTTTACATTTGCTGATGAGCACATATGGGTTATTTCGTATAACGGACTCTGATCTGTTACCAAAAGCTTTCCTGATCTTTGAAATATCCTTATAAATACAATTCGTGTCTTTGAGGTCATCCATCAAATCATAAATAGCCTTTTGGGATTTCAAATCTTCAATAAATTGTTTTGTCTCATCTTCTTTTTTTTCAAGGACAACAGCAATTTTTGCCACGGCATCTTTTTGCCCGATGTAATCATACATTTTATGGGATTCAAACAATGCCTGCAATTTCACTGCCTGTTTATTCTTAAGCCCCATATTTTTTGTAAAAAACTGGAATAATAAAGGTCCATCTTCATCCGTTACTTCAACTTTTGTAATTCTGAAGCAGAAATTATCTTCTGTCCAGGTGCCCTCTACTTCAAGGGGCGTACCAATTGCATATAAATTGCCTTGCCCGGCACATTTGATGTTCCTGCCTTGGCTTGTTGTAAGGGTAAACACACTGGGATAATCGCAATTTGTTTTTTTAATTGCTTTTGTATATATGCCTTTATATATTTGCATCTGTATCATTCCTTATAGGTTTAGTTGATTATATAGCCATTTAACCGTTTGTTATTTTCGATACGTTCTGCCCTGTATACGTGAACAGCCCAGTCTGACCATACAGCCCATTTTCCTGGCAAATTTTTATGCAGATATTCTTTAATTTCAAATTCCAGACTGTCATGCGCTTTATAGATTTCACAGTGGCTGTAATCAAATTCAAGATCTGATTCATCTAAATAGATGAAGCTGTCTTTTTCAGTTTTAATATCTTCCAGAAATTGTTTAAATTCTTCTTCGATTTCCATAACATTTCTTCTCCATTTGTATATATCAGTTGAGCGTGCGCCATAATTTCCCAATGATTTCTGATTTATCGATTGGGCCGATTATCCTGCTGTCGGTGCTGTTGTTCCTGTTATCGCCAAGCACAAAATATTGGTTTTTCCCTAAAGCAATGGGACTGGCGACAGCCCCGGCATCCCTTATGATTTCCTTTCCATAATTTTCTTCTAATTTTTCTCCATTGATATAGATTTCTCCGGAGCCATTGATTTGGACGGTTTCACCTGGTAAGCCAACCACACGTTTTATGATGCAGCCAAGCTCCGGATGTTCAATTACAACAATATCAAACCGCTGCGGTTCAGATATGTTGTAAGAAAACCTGTCCACGATAAAATTTTCCCCATCATATAAGGTATTATCCATGCTGTGCCCGACAACCACCCCCCTGCACGCAACAAAGTGGGTAATTAAAAATGCTATAAAAAGGGCTATGGCAATCTCTTTAAGCACCCACAATATTTTTCTTAAGGTGTTTTTCAGTGGACTGATTACAACCGGATCAAGATTATTTTGATTTTCTTTTCCTGTGTTTTTCATATTTCGGTTCTCCTTTTGTTATATTTTTCTTTCTCTTTTTTAATATGTATGAAAGAAAAGAAAACAAAAAAAGAACCAAGTATCCATATAACTTGGTTCTTTAAAACTAAGACAAATTGTAATAATAAAAGTATGATTAGTCTTTTTAAAAGGTTTTCCAGTAATATTATATCCTAATTCGTCTTTATTTTGATTAAATATTCTACCGGATTTTTGATATACTTAATAGTCTGTTCTTCTAGGTCAATGATATAATACCGGTTTTCTGCATCGTCTAAGTAATATGAATATGTAGCTGAGATTGGTATATTTGATTTGTATCCAAGATTTGTACCATTTTGTCTAACAATCCAAAATAAATACCGTTCATATACTACATCGCAAGTTCTATCCAAAATTTCCGAAATGTTTTGTTTGTCCTGGTCAAAATCTTCTTTATAATGTTTGACATATCGATTAACAATTTCTTCCATTTTTTTAAATAATTCATCCATTACAAATAACCTCCACTTATTTAATCTTCTTTTTTTCACAAAATTCTAATTTCAGCTTAAGCGAGAATATTTTTTATCTCACACATGTGATTGTTTGAATACGGATATTCTCCTTTATTCCATTCATTAACAATAACTTTGATTCTTTCTAACTTTTCAAGTGCTTCAATAGCCATATCAACAGACTCTTGTAACATCATATATCCACTTGTAGGCTTATTCTTTTTCAAACATTCAATTGCTTCTTCATTTGTATTAATCAATTTTTCCGGCATAACTATTCTCCTAAATTCTTATTTTGGTCAAAATAAATATATTTATCTGTTTTCAATCCATCAGAGAATAATTTACTTGCATTTCCTAGCTGAATTTGATTTAAACCTTCTTGCAAAGAAATCTCCCTGTATTCATTTGTTGGTGTAAATCCCATATATTTTGCCTTCCTTTTTATCTGTTGAAACTCTTGTTTCAAATGAAATTTCCGATTCATTGGTTATTCAATTTCTTCGTGTATCATAAGAGAATATCCATCCCATAATTCTACATCAATAACCTTTGATAATTCTTTATACAATTCGGGATGATTTATCTCAATATTTTGAATAGCTGCTATAACTGGTTCGTTTCTATCACCCTTAATTGCAATTTTATTTATTGCATTTACCTTACTTGCCTTCATATTGTTTACCTCTCTTTCACAGTAAATCCTCATTTCTTATGATTTTTTATTTCCCAATTTTCTTCCACATTCAGGACAATATTTTATTGGAATGTAAATAGAACCAACACCCTCTCCGTTAAAATAACCAGGACAAGTGAGAATTAATTCTGGAGTAGCCGTTTGATAATCATGAATAACACCGTCCCATTTTTCATTTTCTAATACATTTCCATTCAGGCTACCTTCGTTTAGATTATCACTATGGTATGGAAGTTTCGGTTGTTCCCATCCAAATTTTATGTCTGTTCTTCTTTCACAATACATGCACATATTTATTCCTCCAATCTTCCAAAGAAACTCTTGTTTCAAATGAAATTTCCGTTTCATTGCTTTTAGAATAATGGTGCAAATAAATAAGAATAATCATCTTCTACAAACGATTTAATTTCTTCAGGTGTCATAAGTGTAGCCATTTTATCAATCTTTTTAATATTCCTTTCGGTATATGAGATTGTTTTCTTATTCATATACTCATAAGGAATATGCCAATCTGGATGGTCTTTATTTTCACAATTCCATTTCATGTAATTCTCGCCATTCATAGGCTCGCCTTCATTATAATATTTCATGAAGCAATATTTAATTCCAGCATCTGTTATATCAATAAAGAGCTGTCCATCATTATTTGGTTGTCCAAATAATAACTGTAAGTCTCTGTCAAATTCTTCAACTTCTTTAAGAATATCAGAACTAAATACAATATCCTTCATGTCAAAATTCGTTTCACAGAAACGTTTTAACTTTTCAAGCTTTTCATTATCATTGAAAAAGTATTTATATTCCATAAATTCATCTTTAATTTCCTCTATAATGTATCTTGCACGACTAACCATTCTCTCGCCGTAATTCCATTGGAAATATCTTGCGATTAAACCTTTAAAGTTCTGCGTTTTTGGATGATCCGTTGCTGAACCATACACATAGTTTACATTATATCTTATATAAATTTGACTTCTCTGTCCCATATTATCACCATTTTAACCTTTCTAATTTCCTTGTAAATCATCGTTTCATATTCACAATGGTTTACTAATATTGCCATTATTCCAAATCGCAGTAACAGTTTTTTCAAGTTCTGGTGCTAATAGTGGATTTATACAATATCTTTGTACATATGCTCCACATTTACATTGAGTGGCACAATGATCTTGATTATTGAATCTGTTATATATAATTTCAACTTCTGTCTCACCACAATATTTACATGGATTTAATTTTATTTTATGTTTTTCTGTATGTGACTTCATATAAATTTCTCCATTCTAAAATCTATAGGAAACTCTTGCTTTGTTAGTTTGTGTTATTAGCATTTAACAGCTATTTGGTATTTGTCTTGGTACACTATTTTTTCACTATTTTCCATTATTTCTTCCATAAGGATATCTCATTCTTTGATATAATTTGGTGCGTATTCGAAATATGTTATCAATAGCTTTTCTATATTATCTGCAAATGTCTTATACCCTGTTTCCGTGAAATAGAATATACAATTGCGTGGAATATTTACTGGAACAGGAAGTTCGTTATTTATGAAAGACATAAGTTCTTCGTATTCACCATCAGGAATGTTTGCTTTTTCAAAATCTAACCCTTTAAATATTCCATGCATTTTCTTTTGCTTCCCGGCTCTGGCCACAAATCTGTATGTTTTCATTTTTGCTCCTTTTTAATCGGCTGCTTGTGCTAAGTAGTCTATGATCTCATTAATTGATGCAGTATCATAGGAGCGCATTACGATTTCTTTTCTGTTTTTAGCATTTATGATTCTTTTTTGTAATTCTTCTTTGCCGCAACTTTGAAGAAATTCATCCGGATCCTTATAGGGATTAAGGTTTACCCATTGACATGGTATCTGTTTTGTCTGAAGCAGCTTCATGTTTTTTATGGTTGCATTTCTCCCGGCGGCATCTGAATCATAGAGCAGGTATATCTTTTTATTCAGTTCCTTTAATAATAAACTGTGCTGCACCGTCAAGGACGTTCCCATTGTTGCCATGGCATTGAATTCATTCTTCTGCATTGCCATGACATCAAAAAAACCTTCACACAAGATGATGTCTTTTGAAAAATCAAGCCTGTCAATCCCAAAGAAAACCGCTTTTTTGTGGAATATTTCTGTTTCCGGTGTATTGATATACTTAGGGATATCATCCTCAAGGGTACGGCCGCCAAACCCGATTACCCTTTTGGCATTATCCCGCACAGGAATCGTGAGCCTATGGAAGAAGAAGTCCTTCCCGAATCTCGCCAGCCCTGCGGCCTGCATGTCCTCTTCCGTATACCCGAACTGCACCAGGACATTTTGTAATTTCCCATCATCGTAGCCGAATCCATAAATATTCTTTTCGTCAATTTCAAATCCCCTTTTTTTCAAGTATGAAATTGCCTTTGGGCTTTCTTCGAGACGTGAAACAAAATATTTTTGTGCGATCTCATTCATTTTATACAGTTTATTTTCTTCTGTGTTTCTTTTACGTATTTTCATTGCTGTATTTTCTGAATGAAAACGGATATCGTCATAGTACCCGCATAGGACGCAGTTACATGAGCATCCAGTAACCATAAGCGATTCAGCCTGGCATACAGGGCATATCCGGATTTTTTGTGTATTCATTTTTTCTCCTTTTCTATTTCTTCTTGGATCAAAAGTGAAGAATCGACGGTATGAACATGAACATCGTGGGTTTTAGACCAAAAAGCCTTTTCAATATCGGTAAGCGGTCTGGATTGTTCTACTTCATATAAATATTGCCGTATAGCTTTAGCAAACTCTTTTGCTTCGGATAGAGCTTTGTTTACGTATTCTAATTCCTTAGTCTTCATTTTTGTTCTCCTTTCATTTCTAAATTTCTTTACTTTTTTAATATGTATGAAGAAAAGGAGAAATAAAAAAAGAACCAAGTCATACAAATACTTGGTTCTTTTTTTGACTATATAGTGGTTATCCTCTGTGGATTAACCATCCATTCACCGTACCCAACGTGAATAAGCCAATTCTGTTGTTTTAGGACTTGCTGAGTACCGCGAATGATGTGGCACTCTTTTTCTGTGCAGGCATTCATGTATTTATATAGGTCTCTATTTGCATGAACGATCCCGTCGCTATAAAAATTCCTTATTGCGTTTGTTAATGTGTCTGTTAACATTGTTTATCCTCCTTGTTACTTCTTGTTAGTTACGCTTATATTATATCATATTCGATTTTTGTAATTATATGGGGGTAAATGGTTATACGCATAGGTAGTTTCATAGCAACGTATTACTCTTTTTTTCTAACGTATATAAAAAAGCTGTGTCAAGTATTTTTTTTTCATTTTTTATAATATTTTTCATACCATCTTTCTTTTCGGATATATTGTTTCTGCGTATTTTTTCTTTCCTGGAAAGAGCATGCATTTTCATTTGCGCATATGCGGGACGTTTTTATATAAAATGGGCAATTGTTGATTGCGGGTTCTAATTCACATTTCATGGCAAACACCTGTTTCCTTTCTGAATACAATATACTATGAAGCAGGCTGAAAAGCAAATGGAAAATATATCACATTTTTACAAAGCTGCGTTTCCTAACTAATAATTCACCAATAATGATTAATACTCCTACGGTGGTAAAATAAGAATTAAGTTCAGCATTGTAATTTAAGTCATTTTTAATCCGTGATATAATTTCAAAAAATATAAAAAAATAAAAGAAATCTTTTACGCAGTGAAAAAGAATGAGTAGATAAAAATACATTTTATAGAAGAATTTCTCAGCTAACATTTGTATTATATCTTCGCAAGCCGTTATTACAGATACATTTGTTGCAATCATTCCTAAAAAAATAAAATCTTGTTTGATAATTGATAATATTAAAGCAGATGATAGTAAGATAACAGCTAAAATCCATTGCTTTGGGAATGTGTCTTGGATTTTATGGTAATTGTTGATTGCGCGGTTGGCATTTTTTATATATTTTTTGTCTCTGTTATATATTTTTTCCCAATCATTTACACTAATTTTTATTGATTCCTGCGTTTCTATATTTCCAATTCGTATATTTTTATTTTTTTTATTTCTGTTATCAACTGCAATAACATATCGGTTTTTATTATGGTAAAACCCATAGTAGTGGGTTCCTTGCTTTGTCCCAAAATACATGCTTTTAGGAATTTGCTGTTTAGTGGATTCGATTTCTGGGCTGTTGACGGTGTTATCAAAATCATATTCCCATAATATGATTTTTCCGCATTTTAAAGCTTCAATGATATCTGTATTCATGTTTTAGTTTTCTCCTTTTTACACTTTGATTATATTATAAATCAGTTATATATGATATGTAAATTCTGCTTATTGAATCAGTTATAAGTGATTTAATTTTCTCTCTTTTTCTTCTATTTTTATATCATTTATACTTGATTTCTTTTATTTTTGTTTTTCTTTTGAATATGAATCAGTTATATATGATATGTTTATTCGAGTATATTATTAATTTGTAAATCACTTATATTTGATATATGCAGATTAATGTGGTGCAAATCAGTTATGTATGATATAAAAACGGAAGAAAAATGGAGAAATAAGAACAAAAAGAAATCAGTTATATTTGATTTTTCCTTTTTTATTCTTTTTTAGCATTGATTGTCATGTATGTATCATTTATATGTGATTTCTAATTTTTCGCCTATTGCAATTTGATTTCTTTTTTGTTTTTCTTTTTATATGATGAAAAATGGTGGAAAAATGGGTGATGCCGATATATAAGGGATGTGTTGTTTGGTGTAAAAGGTTTCTGATGCAGATATGGTAAATTTATAGTGGACGGCACATATTGATGAAAAAAAGTGGTTGGTGTGGGATGTACTGAACGTTACAAAAATTATGATGAACGGCACATATGGATAAAATAAAAGATTGGGGCGGTATGTACTAAAAGTTACAAAAAATATAGTGGACGGCACATATGGATGAAAAAAAAGGATTTGGTGTGGACATGGCAAATGCTACGGCAAATTTTTTGGGACGTGCAGTCTTAAGGAAATAAAAGTTTGGGGCGGGATATACTGGATGTTACAAAAATTATGGTGGACGATGCATGTGGAAAAAATAAAAGATTGGGGCGGGTACGCTGCGTGGACTGAGAAAAAGAGGGATA
>OBLI01002566.1_pt1 | contig 15168 bp, 9 predicted proteins | sample 1519701 | NCBI WGS metagenome assembly OBLI01 (sample SAMEA3663005, study PRJEB22513) | pig gut metagenome | biome: pig gut; feature: pig-associated habitat; material: faeces | place: France | collected 2012 | reverse complement strand
CCATCGAGAAATGCTGGTTGATGGACGACCTTCACAACCGTATCCGCAACTCCATACGCGATTATGCCTTCGACAACGGACTCACCTTCTTCGACCTCAGGGAGCTGCATGGATTGCTACGCGATATTATCATCCGCAACTCCAACTCGGGCGAGTGGATGGTTATCGTGCAATTCCACTACGACGAGGATGGTGACGAACAGCGTGCCCTCGCCCTAATGCAGCATATTGCCGACTCATTCCCCGAGATCACAGCACTTATGTATGTCAACAACCAGAAGTGTAACGATACCATAGGCGACCAGGACGTCATCGTGTTCAAGGGCAACGACCATATCTTCGAGCATATGGAGGAATTGCGATTCAAGGTGGGTCCGAAGAGTTTTTATCAGACAAACACTGATCAGGCATACCACCTCTACTGCGTGGCGAGAGATTTTGCCCAACTCACTGGCAACGAGACGGTATATGACCTATACACTGGCACCGGAACTATAGCCAACTTTGTTGCCCGCAAAGCAAGCAAGGTGATAGGTATCGAGTATGTGCCCGAGGCTATTGAGGACGCAAAGGTCAACTCTGCAATCAATGGAATTGACAATACCTCGTTCTTTGCCGGAGACATGAAGGACATCCTCACCGATGATTTTATTGCAACTCATGGGCGTCCCGACGTGATAATCACCGACCCTCCACGCGCCGGTATGCATCCCGATGTGGTGAAGGTGATAATGAATGCCGCCCCCAAGCGCATTGTATATGTGAGTTGCAATCCTGCCACCCAAGCGAGAGACCTGCAGTTGCTCGACCCTCTTTACAAGGTGGAGAAAGTGCAACCAGTGGATATGTTCCCGCATACACCACACGTGGAAAACGTGGTGATGTTGAAATTGAAAGTTGAAAATTGAAGATTGAAAATTGAAGATATAAATGAAAAAGAGATTAATTTGGGCTGCTGCGGCAGTGGCATTCTCACTGCCTATGAGTGCAGTGGAAGCAAATGAGATTACCGAAACTACCGAGACTACCGAGACGGAAGCCAAGAAGGAAGTGAAGTTGAGCGACATCGTAAGTAAACCGAAATTTTCGGGTTATATGATAGGCAACTACAACGCCACCTTCCAGGACGACAACAACAGCAACACGTTCAGCATTCGTCTGATAAGGCTGGTTATGACGGGACGCATACTCAACGACTTTGAGTATAAAATCCAAGGACAGGTGAATGGCAACTCCAGCACCTTTGGTGAGTCGCCTCGTATCGTAGATATGAGTTTGGAATGGCTCAAGCACAAGGAGTTCAAGGTGAAGATTGGACAGTTTAAGCGTCCGTTTACCTACGAGAACCCGATGAACCCCATCGACATCGGCTTTAACTCTCAGGCGCAGGGAATACTCAAACTGGCAGGTTTCAACGACCGCACTGGCGAGCAGTCGAGTAGCGGTCGCGACATCGGTATTCAGGTATCCGGCGACCTGCTGCCCAACAGTGAAGGCCGCACCCTACTCCACTATGAGGTGGGCGTGTTCAACGGACAGGGTATCAACCGCAAGGACGTAGGCAACCAGAAAGATGTCATCGGAGGATTTTGGGTGTCGCCAATAAAGGGTATGCGTATCGGAGGATTCGGATGGGTAGGCTCGTACAACCGCACAGGATATTGGAGTGAAGGAATGATTGAGCAGTCAGGCTCGCGCAAGGTGGGCCGCTATCGCTATGCCATCTCGGCAGAATACAAGGATGCCGACTGGCAGATTCGTTCGGAATATATCCACAACACGGGTGGTGCCTTCAAGGCCACTGCCAACACGAGCAGCGACCTTAGCAACTGCAACTACAACGAGAGTCTGGGCGATCGTGCCGATGCTGTATATCTCGCATGCGTAGCCCCGATTGTCCGTGGCAAACTGAGGGCCAAGGCGCGTTATGACCTCTATCGTCCTGCAGGGTCATGGGCTACAGCCAAGACTATCTATAAGGCAGGTTTCAACTATCTCTTCTGCAAGAACATTGAGATTCAGACCGAGTATTCCTTTGTCAACGACCGCAGTCTGGCAAAGCATAACTACAGTATGGCAGACGTGCAATTTAGCGTAAGATTCTAATCAAAAGAAATAAGGCAAAAGATATTAATAATAAAAAAAGAAAGGACAAAGAAAAATGAAAAAGTCAGTATTATTGTTATTGCTGCTGGTGATAAGCATCTGTACCGCCAGTGCACAGGCAGAAATCAAGTTTGAAAAGTTGACTCACAACTTTGGCAAGTTTCCAGAGTCATCACCCAAGGTGTCATGCGTATTCAAGTTTACAAACGTGGGCGACCAACCATTGGTAATCAATCAGGCCGTGGCAAGTTGTGGATGCACAGTGCCCGAATACACCAAGGCTCCAATCAAACCGGGAGAATCAGGAGAAATAAAAATCACATATAATGGTGCTGGCAAATTCCCCGGTCATTTCAAAAAGTCAATCACCGTACGCACCAATGGCAAAATAGAAATGACACGTCTCTATGTAGAGGGAGACATGGAGGAGACAAAATAATTAGGAATTAGGAATGAGGAATTAGGAATTAGGAATGAAAGCCTCTGCGCAGCCAATTCCTCATTCCTAATTCCTAATTAAATTAAAACGCATACGAAAGTCCGAGCGAGCAGTATTCCCTAAACTGCCAATAACCTAAATCCCTGTCTCTCCTTACCGAATCATCAAATCTCGGATATACGAAGATATTCGTACTGATGTATTTGCTGAGAGTAAGCCGGAAAGTGTTCTCCCACTCCATTTCTGTACGCGAATAAGTTGTATAGAAATAAAAGCGTGACTTCCATAGCATGATATTCGACAATTTCCAAGCTATCTCACTCGTAACCTGAGAACCGAAGTCGTCCATTGAATGATGGTCGCCTATACCGTAATGTGCGCAAAGGTCACTACGGTCGATATACTTCCAGTTGTATGAGAAAGGTGACAGGTTAACCTTACCGGTTAGTTTGCCATCAAATGCCGACAGATTATATGTCATACCAAGACCGACATTGAGATTGAATGGCGACATGAAGTCACTATACACCTTCTTGTCATTACTCTTGTATCCACGGGTGAACTGGGTGTAGGCGAGCAACTGCAAGGTATAATACCATTTCTTCGTAGCCTGCAATCCCAATCGACCTGTATAACGAATAAGGTCGTTATTCGTCTTAAACTTATGCACAGTGTCGCTCGGTGATGTTTGGAATCCCAATTTCAATTCGAGGATATTCTCCAACTGCATTCCACTCTTGTTGTTATAGTTTGCCGCAAGTGTCACCTGTCCCACCATCGAGTAGTTGCTCTCACCACCCTTATACCAGTTGTCCGAAACGAAATTTTGCATCAACTGCAAGTTGCCGTCTCCCTTGAACGTCCAGAAGTTAGGCTTCTGAATTACAAGACCTTGTGGTATGATATCAGGAGCGTCAGGCACTGGCTCAACTGCCTTCGACATATCCACGTCATTCTTTACAGGACGGTCTAAATCATCCCTCACCGATCCTGACTTATCGAGTATCGTCTCAGTGCCAACCACGAGGTCGGGACGATTAAGATACACAGCCATCAAAACATTATCCACAGCCTCAGCTACCTTATCGTTGTCTTCATTGCCATAACTTTCAGGAGTAAGGTCAAGACGTCTGTTAGCCGGAGAGCGGTAGAATGTTAAAGGGGCAAAAAGCCGATAATAACGCCCGTCGGGTTTAGTTGCATTCTCAGAATCAACATTCCCGGCAGTGCTCATAGCCATCTGCTGTTGTCTAAACTTAAGCAACGAGTCGAGATAAGCATTCACCGTTGCCATCGAGTCTGTAGTTAACACCACCTTTGCCTTGTGTTGTTGTGCCATTGCACACAATGACAATAGGAGGGTCATAACCGTTATAAGAGATATTCTTTTCATCATCAAATATATTAATCTTTCAATTTTTCGGCAAAGATATAACAAAAATATGATAATCAGTCACTTTTCTTGCAGATAAATTAAAAAAATTATTAACCGTACAAAAATTTAATATAAAAGTGGTGTAAAACTTTCGTAAACGGATTTTTTTTTGTAACTTTGCCGCCTGAATATAGAAATATTAGAAAAGTACAACATTTAAAAAGATAACACAGTGACACAAACTAAGTACATTTTCGTCACAGGCGGTGTGGTATCATCGCTTGGCAAAGGAATCATTTCGTCGTCTATCGGCAAGTTGTTACAGGCAAGGGGATACAACATCACCATCCAGAAGTTCGACCCCTACATCAACATCGACCCCGGTACGCTCAACCCCTACGAGCACGGAGAATGCTACGTGACCGTAGATGGAATGGAGACCGACCTCGACCTAGGTCACTACGAGAGATTCACAGGTATTCAGACAACAAGAGCCAACTCGCTCACCACTGGTCGCATCTACAAGGCAGTGATCGACAAGGAGCGCCATGGCGACTATTTAGGCAAGACAATACAGGTGGTGCCTCATATCACCAACGAGATCAAGCGCAACGTGAAGTATCTTGGTGAGAAGTATCACTACGACTTTGTAATCACCGAGATTGGCGGTACAATCGGAGACATCGAGAGCGCACCGTTCCTTGAGGCCATCCGCCAGATGAAATGGGAAATGGGCAAGAATGCAGTGAGCATCCACCTGACATATATCCCCTATCTGAAAGCCGCGGGCGAGCTAAAGACCAAACCCACACAGCACTCGGTGAAGGAACTGCAGAGCCAGGGAATACAGCCCGACATCCTCGTGCTTCGCACTGAGAAACATCTCGATGAGGGAATAATGCGCAAGGTGGCCTCATTCTGTAATGTGGATATCGACTGCGTTGTACAGAGTGAAGACCTGCCCTCTATCTATGAGGTACCAGTCAATATGCAGGCGCAAGGACTTGATGCAGCTATTCTGCGCAAGCTCGACATGCCTGTAGGCGAGACTCCTACTCTCGGTCCGTGGCGCAGTTTCCTTGAGCGTCGAAAGAACGCTACTGAGGAGGTGCACATTGGACTCGTAGGCAAATACGACCTTCAGGATGCTTACAAGAGCATACGCGAGAGCCTCTATCAGGCTGGAACATACAACGACCGCAAGACCGTGCTCCACTTTGTAAACTCGGAGAATCTCACCGAAGCCAACGTGGCCGAGAAGCTTAAAGGACTTGACGGAGTGGTCATCTGCCCCGGATTCGGACAAAGAGGTATCGAGGGCAAGATCATTGCAATCAAATACACCCGTCTGCACGACATTCCCACATTCGGAATATGTCTCGGAATGCAGATGATGGTGATTGAGTTTGCTCGCAACGTACTCGGATATGCCGACGCCAACAGTCGCGAGATGGACGAGAAGACTCCTCATAACGTGATTGACATCATGGAGGAGCAGAAGGACATCACCAATATGGGCGGAACAATGCGTCTGGGAGCATACGAGTGCACACTGCGTCAGGGCTCGCGAGTGCTCGACATCTACAAGCAGGAACACATACAGGAGCGCCATCGCCACCGTTATGAGTTCAACAGCTCATTCATCACCGAATTCGAGCGCAACGGTATGCAGTGCGTAGGACGCAACCCCGAGAGCGACCTCGTGGAGATTGTGGAAATACCGGGAATGAAATGGTTTATCGGAACACAGTTCCATCCCGAATATCAGAGCACAGTGCTCCATCCACATCCACTGTTCCTCGATTTCGTAAAAACGGCAATTAAGAACCAAAAAGAATAGATTTAAAAGAAATGAACAAGAACACCATCATCGGTTTCATCCTTATGGCAGCCGTACTTTTCGGCTATTCGTGGTATGTGCAACCATCCGAGGAGGAAATCGCTGCCCAGCGCAAGCAGGATTCCATAGAGAATGCCTTGCGCCAAAAGGCTGAAATCGCACAGAAGAACGAATTGAAAGCCAAGAAGGAACAGGCTGCTGCCGCTGCTAAAGGCGACACCACAGCCCTCTTCTATCAGGCTCTCAACGGCAAGAACGAGCAGCTCATGCTGAAGAACAGCAAACTGCAACTCACCGTCAGCACCCATGGAGGATATGTGTCGGGAGCCAAAATCATGGGCTTCAAGGACATCAAGGGAGACAACAACCTCACCCTCTTCTCCGGCAACGAGCAGAAGCTCAACTTTATGCTCGCGGGCAAGCAGGACAATATCGTGACTGCCGACCTCTTCTTCACTCCGTCCAACCACACCGACTCTACTCTCACCCTCACGGCTGAGGCGGCTAATGGGGGACAACTTGTCCTGAATTACCGCTTGGGCAAGAACTATCTTGTCAACCTGCAGGTGCAGGCCAAGGGACTCGACGGATTCTTCGCTCCCAACTATCGTCAGGTAGATATAGAATGGGAAGGACTCTGCCGTCAGCAGGAGAAGGGATTCACATTCGAAAACAGATATGCCACTCTCACCTACAAGGAGAAGAACGACGACTCCGACTATATCAACGAGACGGAGAAGGTGACCGACGAACCGATGGAGTTTGCCATCGACTGGCTCGCATTCAAGGACCAGTTCTTCAGTTCTGTACTCATCCCCAAGGGTGACATTGCCCCCAACTCCCAGCTCTCGAGCATTCCTCAGGAGAAGGGTTCGGGCTATCTCAAGCAGTATATCGCAAAATTCAAGACTGATTTCGATCCCACAGGTGCCGTTCCAACAGAAATGGAGATGTACTTCGGTCCCAACGACTTCCAAGTGCTGAAGGCTGTTGACGAGGAGTGCTCGTTTGACAAGGACCTCGACATGCAACAGCTCGTATATCTCGGATGGCCTATCGTGCGCCTCATCAACCGTTGGTTTACAATCTACGTATTCGACTGGCTCACACAGTGGGGCTTCAACATGGGTATCGTCCTGATTCTCATCACTATGCTCCTCAAGGCTATCACCTATCCTTTGGTAAAGAAGAGCTACATGAGTTCGGCAAAGATGCGAGTGCTCAAACCGAAACTCGACGAGGCCACCAAGCAATACAACAAACCCGAGGATGCCATGATGAAGCAGCAGGCCATGATGCAACTCTACTCACAATATGGCGTGAGCCCTCTCGGCGGTTGCCTGCCTATGCTGATTCAGATGCCTATCTGGGTTGCGATGTTCAACTTCGTGCCTAATGCCATCCAACTCCGAGGTCAGAGTTTCCTCTGGATTAGCGACCTCTCCACCTACGACCCCATCATCGAATGGGGCACCAACATCTGGCTTATTGGCGACCACCTGAGTCTCACATGTATATTGTTCTGTGTGGCCAATATCCTCTACTCTATTATGAGCATGCGCCAACAGAAGGACCAGATGGTGGGTCAGCAGGCCGAACAGATGAAGATGATGCAATGGATGATGTATCTCATGCCGGTGATGTTCTTCTTCATGTTCAACGACTATGCCGCCGGTCTTAACTTCTACTACTTCGTGTCGCTCTTCTTCAGTGCCGCCATCATGTGGGTGCTCCGCAAGACTACCAACGACGCCAAGCTCCTTGCTATCCTTGAGGCAAAATACAAGGAGAACAAGAACAATCCCAAGAAGCAGCAGAGCGGTATGGCTGCACGTCTCGCCGCCATGCAGAAGCAGGCTGAGGAGATGAGAAAAATGCGCGAACAGCAGCAGAAGAGATGATTGATTGTTGATTGATGATGATTGATTAATGATTGATAATTATGAAAAATACAATGTTTAATATTGCCATGGCGGTGATGATGCTCACCGCCACTGGCACTATCAATGCACAAGAAAACGTGAATATAGGCAAAAGCAATATCCGACTTCAGAGCGACCTCATGACTCCCGAGGCTCTATGGGCTATGGGACGCATAGGTGGCGTTGAGGCAGCACCCGACGGTAAGACGGTGGTGTTCCAGGTGGGATACTACAGCGTGAAGGCCAACAAGGGACATCAGGTCATCTGCGTGATGAATGCCGACGGTTCCAACCGCCAGCAGCTCACCACATCTTCAAAGAATGAGACTGACCCCACGTGGATTGAAGGCGGCAAGCGCATTGCCTACCTGAGCGGTGGACAGTTGTGGAGCATGAATGCCGACGGTACCGACCGCCGCCAACTCACTCACGACAAAACCGGTATTGAGGGATATAAGTTCTCTCCCGACGGAACGAAGGTGATTCTCATCAAATCGCAGGCCTTCAACGAGATTATCAAGAAGAATCCCGACGACCTGCCAAAGGCTACAGGCCGTGTGGTGACCGACCTGATGTATCGCCATTGGGACCACTATGTTGAGTCAATCCAGCATCCCTGGCTTGCCGATGTCACAGCCGACGGAATCACCGAGGGTTATGACATCCTAAACGGCGAACCATTTGAATGTCCTATGGAACCGTTCGGAGGCATCGAGCAGTTGGCATGGAGCACCGACTCAAAGTCTATCGCCTACACATGTCGCAAGAAGACCGGTATCAATTATGCCATATCCACCGACTCTGATATATATTTATATAATATAGGTACGCGCGAGACACGCAATCTCTGCAAGCCTGCCGACTACAAGGCTCCTGCAGTTGATCCTACCCACACGATGAAGGACCAGTCGGTGAATGCCGAGGATAATCTCAAGAACAATCCTGGTTATGACCAAAATCCTCAGTTCTCGCCCGACGGACGCTATATTGCTTGGCAGAGTATGGCTCGCGACGGATATGAGGCCGACCTCAACCGCCTTTGCGTGTATAACCTTGCCACTGGTGAGAAATCATATATCAGCACATCGTTCGACTCTAATGTGGATGCCTTCTGCTGGAATCCCGACTCCAAGAGTCTTTCCTTTATCGGTGTATGGCATGGATGCATCAATCTCTATCAGGTCAACCTGAAAGGTGAGGTGCGCCAACTCACCGACGACGAGGCTGACTTCGGCAGTATCCAACTTGCCAACAACGGCAACCGACTCCTCGCAACCCGTCAGAGCATCTCTGCTCCCACCGACATCTATATGATTACTCCGGGCAAGGACGTCAAGAAGACTAAGGTGGAGCAGATTAGCCGCGAGAACGAGCATATCCTCTCGCAACTCTCACTTGGTAAGGTTGAGAAACGATGGGTGAAAACCACCGACGGTAAGGAGATGCTCACATGGGTTATCCTTCCCTCCAACTTCGATCCCAACAAGAAGTATCCCACCCTTCTCTTCTGCGAAGGCGGACCTCAGAGTCCTGTAAGTCAATTCTGGAGCTATCGTTGGAATTTCCAGATCATGGCAGCACATGGATATGTCATCATTGCCCCCAACCGCCGCGGACTGCCTGGATTTGGTCATGAATGGAACGAGGCTGTAAGTAGCGATTGGACTGGTCAGTGCATGCGCGACTATCTCTCTGCTATCGACGATGCAGCCCAGAATCTGCCCTATGTAGATAAGGACCGCATGGGAGCCGTAGGCGCAAGCTTTGGAGGATTCAGCGTATATTGGCTTGCCGGCAATCACGACAAGCGTTTCAAGTGCTTCATCTCTCATGATGGTGCATTCAACCTTGAGTCGATGTACACCGACACCGAGGAGGCATGGTTTAGCAATTGGGAGTATGACGACGCCTTCTGGAATAAAAACCAGACTGCCGATGCCCGCAAGACCTACACCCAGTCGCCCCATCGCTTTGTGGATAAATGGGACACACCTATCCTCTGTATCCATGGCGAGATGGACTACCGCATCAACTACAACCAGGGTATGGGAGCCTTCAATGCCGCCCGCATGAAGGGCATTCCCGCCGAACTTCTCATCTATCCCGACGAGAACCACTGGGTGCTCAAGCCCCAGAACGGCATCCTCTGGCAACGCACATTCTTCAACTGGCTTGACCGCTGGCTGAAGAAATAATTAGGAATGAGGAATTAGGAATTAGGAATTAAAAAAACCGAAAAAATGACAGAAATAATCCAGAAAAAACTGAATGACAGCGCAGCCGCAAGATGGACTGCCCTTGTCCTTGTGGCATCCATGATGTTCTTCGGCTATATGTTTGTCGATGTGATGTCACCACTCCAGTCGCTCATCGAGAAAGAGCGCGGATGGAGCCCAGATGTATTCGGCACTTATGCTGCCGGAGAGTATATCCTCAACGTGTTTGGATTCCTCATTGTTGCAGGAGTCATCCTCGACAAGTGCGGTATCCGCTTCACCGGCGAGCTCTCAGCCTCAATGATGTTCATAGGAGCATGTATCAAATTCTATGCCATCAGCGATGCTTTTGCAGGTTCTGCCTTCTCCACATGGCTCGACTCATGGTGGACATCCATGCCCGCCTCTGCCAAGTTGGCATCCTTTGGATTCATGATCTTCGGATGCGGTTGCGAGATGGCAGGAACAACGGTTTCCAAAGCCATTGCCAAGTGGTTTAAGGGCAAGGAAATGGCTCTTGCCATGGGTCTTGAGATGGCCATCGCCCGTATTGGAGTATTCGCAATCTTCTCGATATCTCCAATCCTTGCCGACAAGATGGGCGGAGTATCAGGTCCTGTAGGTTTCTGCACAGCCCTACTCTTCATCGGTCTTATCACCTTCACCGTCTTCACCTTCATGGACAAGAAGCTCGACAAGCAGTTGGGCATCGACGGAGCAAGTGGCGACAGCGAGGAGGAGTTTAAGGCTTCCGACCTGAAGATAATCCTCACGAGTCGCATCTTCTGGGTGGTAGCCCTTCTTTGCGTACTCTATTATTCGGCCATCTTCCCCTTCCAGCGCTATGGCGCCAACATGCTGCAGTGCAATCTCGACGGTATCTCTCCGTCCGATGCCAGCAACATCTTCCGCTGGTTCCCCATCGGTGCTGCTGTCATCACCCCGTTCCTCGGCTCGTTCCTCGACCACAAGGGCAAGGGAGCCACAATGCTCATCTGGGGAGCCATCCTTCTGATTTGCTGCCACCTCGTGTTTGCATTTGTTCTGCCATCCACCCATAGCTATGTCATAGCCTACTCCACCATCGTCCTGCTTGGCGTATCGTTTGCCCTTGTTCCTGCAGCCCTCTGGCCCAGTGTCCCCAAGATTATCGACGAGAAGGTGCTTGGCAGTGCATACTGTCTTATCTTCTGGGTGCAGAACATCGGTCTCTGCTTTGTACCAATGCTTATCGGTAGTGTGTTGGCGTCATCCAATGCCGACAATCCTGCCGTGATAGCAGCTAAGGCAGCAGGAGCGGAGTTCATCCCCTACAACTACACCACTCCATTGGTTATCTTCGCATGCTTCGGAATTGCCGCCTTCTTCCTCGCCCTCTATCTGAAGGTCATCGACAAGAAGAATGGCTATGGACTTGAGGAGGCGAATATTAAGAATTAGGAATTCTGTGTTTATGATATTAATTAAATAAAATAGAGTATTATGAAGAAGTTTATTGTATCAATGGCTGTTATGATGGCAATGACTATCGCAGCCAACGCTCAGAGCGACAACACAAAGGCCTCTGAGAAGAAGTGTGAGAAGAAAGAGTGCTGCCAGAAGAAGGCAGAATGCAAGAAGGCAGCAGATTGCTGCAAGAAGGCTTGCGACAAAAAAACAGCTGAATGCAAGAAGGCTTGCGACAAGAAGGCTGCAGAGTGCTGCAAGAAGGTATGCGACAAGAAGGCTGAATGCAAGAAGGCTGCAGAGTGCTGCAAGAAGGCTGAGAAATGCAAGAAGGCTTGTGACAAGGCTAAGAAATAATCATTCTCAGACTGATATATCCAAGTGCGGTATTGTAGCATGACAATACCGCACTTCATAAACTCCAATACAGAAAACACACTAATAACAAAACAATCTTTCACTTTTCAGTTATTACTTTTCCTATACCATTTTATCAATAATAACAAAAACACCAAGTAAAGAAACAATGAAAAAAGAAAAACTACTATCCTGTCTATTGTTATCACTTTCTGTGTTATACAGTATGCAAGCAAATGCCAAAATAGTCTGGGATTTTGAGGACTGTAAGATTGGACAGACATTTAAGATGTGGAATGCATTCGGTTCTGAGGCAGCAACGTCTTCTGCCGTGGTGGAAGCTGACCCAAAGAATCCCAACAACAAGGTATTACACGTAATAGTGAAGGAATGGAATACTTTTGTCGAATTTACCCTTCCAGAAGAACTTGCAGGACATAAGTTGACAGACAATGTTAAATCAGTTAAACTGAACTTCTATCGTCCTAACAGCGATTCGGACAACTGGAAGCAGTTTCACGTATTCCTTGGAAATGAAAGTCTGTTCCAGGATGAGGGTTATCCCTATCAAGGCGACCATGATGTTTGGCAGTCTAAGGAATACAATCTTGCGCCAGTGACTGAATCGGCCAATGACGAGCGTATGTTTCGCTTAGGCATTCATCATGACAATTCCGATTATTACATTGACAATATTGTGCTCGACACATATCTTGTTGCCGACGGACAGACACTCGACTACTGTGTCAAAAACACTTCCAGCGACTACACTGTCATCAGTAGCCCTATCCTGACTGTCGAGGGAAAAGAACTGACAATAAAGACCTCGCGCTATACATATTGGAGCAGTGTCGTGGAAGGCTGCGGAAGAATCAACCTCATGTCTGGAGGCGAGAGAACTTTCCTTGGAAATAGCAGCAAGGCTTATCCCGACTGGACCAAATTTACTGGCGACCTGCATGTATATCCATATAAAGAGGTTGAGGGTAGCTGCGGTTTCTATGGTCTTATTTGGATGCACAACGGAAAGACATTCATTGCCGATGACCCAATCCAAAGTGCCAACGACGGCAAGGTTAACAAGTGTCTTGCCAACGCATCACTATATCTGCATGAGGGTAGCACAATGGCTGCTGAACAAGGACTAAGAGGTATGCGCATAGGCAAATTGGAAATGGAGAAAGGCAGTGTGCTGACTGGATATTATAAGAGCAAATCTGCACAGAACAGCTATTACATGATAGGCAACGGAGACTTCAACGCTACGCTCGCCGGACGCATCGCCCCATGGCAGGACAACATGTCCATGAAGGTCGGACTTATCAAGGAAGGCAAAGGCACCTACCGCATAACGGGCAATGACAACCTTGTCACTGGCGGTATCACCATCCTCGACGGTAAGGTGCTCGTAAACAATGATGCTGCCGAGGCCAAAGCAAAAAAACTCAACGGAGCCACTGGATATAAAAGCGGTGACAACAATGGCGTCGTGGTGAGAAAAGAGGGAACAATCGGCGGAGACGGTTCAATAGCCCTACCTACTGAGGTGTTCGGAATAATGGCTCCAGGTGACGATAATATCGGAATCCTGCATATCGCCGACTATGTAAAGGGCACGAATCCCACGCTCACTTTGCGCCCTACGGCAATCCTGAATATGGAAATCCGCAGTGCCAATGACCACGACGCCGTTGAGGTGGAAGGCAATGTGGCATACAACAACATGGATGAAAATTTCAACACATCGGACAAGATGCCACGTATGGTGATTCTTCTCACCGAGGATGCAAAACTGAAAAAAGGCGACGAGCTAGTGCTTCTCACTGCAGCTGGCAAGGAGGCAAAGGACAATCAGGAATGGAACTTCGAAATCATATATCCCAAGGCATATACATGGGAGGTTAAGGAACGCAAGGGTGAGGATGGAAGGTTTGAACTCGTAGCCATGATAACATCAGAGGAATACAGCGGTCAAGGCGACGTAACCATAGATGACGGTGACGAGGACGACAATCAATTCGAGGAGACAATACTTGACCTTGAACTCGAGATGACCGACAACACCCCAATACGCACCTACGCCGACAAAATCGACAAGTTTGTGGGCACATGTGTACCTGTATGGAGCATCAATGTTGACGATGCCAACGACAAGGAAGCAAAACGCATAGCACGAGACTTCAACATGGCGGTATGCGAAAACGAGATGAAATTTGCATATGTCCAACCATCTCAAGGCCAGTTTGACTTCTATCATGGCGACCGTCTTGTTAACTTCGCCACAAAGAACAACATGCGCGTCAGAGGACACACGCTTGTATGGCACAAACAAGTGGCTGAATGGCTTTCATCCGACGGTACCAAGAACAATAAGAACTGGACCCGCGAGCAACTGCTCGACATCATGAAAACACATATAGAAAAAGTGGTCGGCCACTGGAAGGGCAAGGTTCATGAGTGGGACGTATGCAACGAGGTGCTCAGCGACGATCAAGGTATCGTATGGACCAATCCCGAGGGCTACACCTTGCGCCCATCGATATGGACAGTCATTGGTGAGGATTTCCTCGACTCTGCCTTCGTATGGGCACACAAAGCAGACCCAAACGCCGTGCTCATTCTCAACGACTATGGTGTGGAGTTTAAGGGGGACGCCAAGGCCGAGGCTTTCTATAATCTCGCAAAGAGTCTAAAGGATCGCGGTGTACCAATCGACGGTGTCGGATTGCAGTGCCATCTCGATGTCTTTGGCGTTGACCCAGGAAAACTGGAGAAAAACATAAAGCGATATAATGACATCGGCCTTAAGTGCGTTATAACAGAACTTGATCTCGGCATGGACAGCAATACAGAATCCAACCTTAGGCAGCAGGCACAAGACTACTTCAACATAGCCCAGGTGGCATTGAAACATAACCACTGTAATGAGCTGATGATTTGGGGACTCACCGACAACCGTTCATGGAGGAGCAATGGAAATCCCCTACTCTTTGATGCACAACTCAATGAGAAGCCGGCATACTACGGATTGCACGCAGCCGTGCGTCAGGCAAGCGGCACTGATATCCAAGGAGGTGACGGCATTGAGGAAGCCATTGCAAATTACGGTGAGCCTGTAAAGCAAACCTTATACTCATTACAAGGCGTTCCTGTAGGCAATAGCTATCGCGGCCCTGTACTCAAAGTAACATTATACAAGAATGGTAAGAAGAGCATCAGGAAGACATTTGATGCTCCGTGCGACCAGTTTTAATTGCTTTTTGCTGGTATAACCGCACTCCCTATTTAATATCCTCCTCCCCCACGCGCCGACGGCGTGCGGGGGAGAAGTTTTTTTTAGGCACGGAAATCCACGGCTTTATATTTAATAAAGGCACGGCTTGGCTCCGCATTGATATTTATCCACGGCACTTCGTGATTACGGCTTGCTTCGCAAGTTCACGGCTTTCTTTTCCACTGAGTTTTTT
>OBLI01002564.1_pt1 | contig 15195 bp, 23 predicted proteins | sample 1519701 | NCBI WGS metagenome assembly OBLI01 (sample SAMEA3663005, study PRJEB22513) | pig gut metagenome | biome: pig gut; feature: pig-associated habitat; material: faeces | place: France | collected 2012 | reverse complement strand
GAATAGAATATGCCACTTAAACCAGTACCATTAAAGGTTTCTTCCATTGTAGTAACATTAGGACAGTTTATAAACATATCTCTCCAAACAGCTCCAGATATGCCAGAACAACTCTTGAAAGCTCCTTCTAATGTAGTAACAGAATCATTAAGTTGCAACATTATGTATTTAAAGTCTGCATAAGTTAAACTATAACAATTTTCAAATTCATAATATAAAGATTCAGTATCAAACATTAAGTTAGTTTGACCTTCATTAATGCCGTTATTCTGTTCTTCTCTCTTAAATGATAATTCAGAGCAATTCCTGAACACTTCACTACCTTGTATACTGAAATATCCTTCCAGATTAGACAGTTTATTACATCCTCTAAATGCTCCTTGCTGTAACTCTATAGGATTATCGGGATTCATTGCACATCGTACATCAGTAAGATTTGTGCAACTAACTGCCTATATATTAGATAAGTCTGCAAAGTTAGTAAGGTCTAAATAATTTACTGACTCTGAACCATCAAAGTTTAATGAACTTATGTCTGTCTAAGATATATTTAAACTCCTAAGACTTGTAAATGTATCCTTATTAGGAAGAATAAGATTTTTTATCTTAGTATTACTTACATCTAATGTCTATAGATTGTAAGCACCTACTAAGTTAACCTCCAATGATATATTATTTTGACCAGATAATGCAACTGTCTTTAATCCAGGACAGGTATTTACAATTACAGAAGTCAGCTAACTTATAACTGTTCCGTCAGAACTAAATGGAATATTTAATGTAGTGAAAGAAGCACAATTAACTATCTCAACAGTCTTAACACTTTGTGGAATTTCTAAACTAATTAAAGATTCACAATTTACTATCTTGACAGAAGTTAAGTTATTGCAGCCTGCAATATTTAATTCCTATAAGAATGTTTGATTCTCTATAAGTAGTTCTGTAATAGCAGTATTAGATAAATCATATCTTTTAAGTATTGCAGAAGTTGGCAACTTAACATTAGTAATAGATGAGTTAGAAATATTCAACTCTTGTAAGTTATCACACTAAGAAACATCTAATGTATAAGAACTACTTGATACTGTAATACCTGATAAGTTTAATACTCTGATATTCTTTAGGCCTATATCTGTAGATTTGTTATATACACCTCCTGCAAATAAGTCTGAAGAAAATTCATAACTACCACTTAAATCCAATTCAGTAAGTAATGGGAAGTTTACGTCTGTAAGAACATTCCAATCATACTGCTTAAACTTATCAAACTTAGTTATGAATGGGTTACCATAGTATGATATAACAGTTTGACCATTAGGAGTTGGCAAAGTAATTTCTTGCCCATTCTCATCAGTCCAGAATGAACCAGTAACTCCACCTGCGTAACTATATGTAATACGCATTTTACTTGATGTAGTTACATTACTTGAAAAATATCCAGTTCCACCAAAACATTTATTGTTAGACCAAGAGTTAATTCTTGGTGATATTATACCACTAAGATTAGTATCTCCTCTATTAGTTATATAAATACTATCCAAGAAATAGATTCTCTTAACAAACCAATCCTTTACTGAAATAGACCTATTACCGTGCAAGAACTTTAATTGACTGAAATCAGTAGAATCAGTTACCGAACCATCAGGATTCTTAATTATTTTCTTTTCAAAATATTTAATACGATAATCATAGTTAAATATTATTGCTCCTGTCTAATCAGTATAACTTATATATTGTTCGTCTATAAACTTAGCAGGGTCATTTAATATAGATTTACGAATAAGAACATAAAGTTCTTCTAATGTCTAAGCACTACCTATTCCTGTAGCATCTACTGTAGGAAGATTTTCTGCTATTTCAAATATTCTATTCCAATAACAAGCATAACTTCTACCTGATATGTCCTTTACATTTTTATTTACTAATGGTATAGTAGTTGGGTCTGTTACTCCTCCTGATGTATTAGTGTATTGATGCATATGGGCATAATAATAAACATTATCCTGTCCAGCATTATTCAGCTTAAAGGCAGTATCCATATCATAGAATACTAAATACCAAATTAAGCCTCCCCAACTTCTAAGAGTCATATTCTTACATAAGGAGTCTACCATACCAAAAATAAGAGCAACTAGATAATATAAACACATATTAGTCCAGTTCATATATTTGGCAAGTTCTGAAAATGAATAATATGTAGAACTTGTGGCAATGTCATAGTATTCGCCATCTATAATTTCATAACCTGTATTAGTAGTATTCCTTCGCTTCTTAGGGATTCTAGTTTGGGTCATGTGTGCTAACTAGCTATATAGCCTTTGTAACCTTGTATATGATAAATCCGCATTATTCTGCACATCATATATATGGTCAGCCATAAACTTAACTATAGATAAATCATCCTGCTAAAATGCTCCTGCATCACTATCATTCTGATTTATTTCCATAGAATATACCTCATTATATGCAGTAGTATTCTCTACATATTCTTTTACTAATGTTGGACCTGTCTATGATTCTTTTGTATATGAAGTAAGAATCTTTAACCCTAAATTGTAATAGGCATATCTACCTAAGTTAAAGTTATAAATACCCATGAATTTGGTAGTTCCTGATGCGAATCTTATAAATAATAACACAGGGAAACCTTCTGAAGTATATTTAATCTTATCCTTCATTTCCTATGGTACTATATCCTAACCTAATGTCATAGGAGGCAAAGCATCGAATATCCCACGCATAAAGTTGTTGATTGTCTTACCAATAACAACATTATTAGCGTGTGCTGAGTCCATAACGTCAGACTTAAGAGTAAATTCATTCTCAGGAAGCCAATCATCTTTTGGCTAAAACAGTAACTTATTGCCACTTTCATCGGCATCACCTAAATATAACTCGTAGTTCTTTGAGTTATATGTAAGAGAAGAAGTACCTTGCAATGAAATACTAGGTCCTTCAGAAGCTCCATTCTAAGTTGCTATATCTAGACCAGTAGTATTTAATTTATCATGGTATTTAATTGTGATAGGGAATTTAGCAGACATGATAACGTCTTTGTTACCCTCATCGTATATATACTTGGTATAATCTTCAAAATTAGAAGATGCTGAGGTTTCTGAAATTAATACAATGGGATAAGGAGTAGTACCCTCCATATTCTCTACCAATGTATTATATAAGTTTCTTCCAGATAAATAGTTATTGCTCGCATAATCCCATATAATGCAATTACCTTCTTGATTAAAAAAGTTCTTGCTTCGTAAGTCGTTATCTAATGTACTATCTACCTCACCATTTACTAACTATGCCTATTCAGTTGCAGATATATAATTCTGAACAATGGCAACATCTGGTAAGTCTGATGTATATATTTTTACATCATATATTTTAACATTAGAATAATCAGTTAGAGTACCATTATTATTTCGGCATCCTAATGTCATAGGGAAGCCAAATTTCCAGTCATAGTCAGTTACTCGTATAGGGGCAGAGCATACTCCGTTAATAAATATGCTAAAATACCATATATTTGTATTAGTTTCTTTACTTACATTTAAATCTATTGTAAGAAGTTGGTTAGCAGGTAAATCTACTATAGCCTCATCTTGTGAACCTACTCTACATATTACTTTGTTATTTCTAATTTCATAACCTGTTATAAGTTCAGTTCCATTATACTTACCCATACTACAAATAACTGAATTTTCATCAGAATCTGCTTTATAAGTAATAGAGAAGTTAAAGCCTGTTATAAATGCAGATAAATCCGCTACATCAGAATCAGGAAGTAAAGTGCCAAATTCTTTAATAATACCATAAGATTCTCCTTGCAATCCTATATAAGGAATGTCATCTTTAATAAAACCACTAGTAACACCATTAACCTTATATAAGTCTATGGAAATACCTGTGTCTTTTAATGATGATCCCATAAAACCACCAGTATAGGCAAAGTCTCCAGAAGTAGGCCATTTGTATGTCCAAGTGCCAGTAGTATTATTAGGGAATCCATTTCCTATAGTGTTATTAAATGCAGCTATAAGAGTTTTATTAGTATTACTTGCATATAATACCTAACTAGTTCCTTGAATTATTTTACAATATACTTCTGCTGAATCTTGTGCATCTGTATTAGTCGGAGCATCAGTTGCATAACCTGATAAAGTAATAACTAAATAATCTTCTGTAATATCTAAACCATTAGTTCCAAAAGTAAATCTCTATAGGACTCCCTTCATCACATTAGGTATAGTACCTGAAGCAAGTATATCACCAGATGAGTTACTTATAGTAAAATCAATATTAAATGTTATATAAGTAGTAGGTGCATAACTAAGTAAGTAACCAAAACCTATCTAAGATCCTTTAGTGTATTCAGTAGGATTAGAACTATCTTCTGAAATATCCTCAGTAATTATTGTAAGTTTATTGCCGTCGGCAACAGTTATATCAAACTTAATAATTTGTGATGTAAGTAATTCTCCGTTTAATTCTGACGTAGCATAAGCCTAAAACTTATATTTAGTACCTGCTAATGGTATTTCATCAGAACCGAATATATAAGTGCTTAAATATTCAATAATATCTCTCGATGTTTCAGAAATATCATCTATCTATTTAACTATTTCATCATTCATTAATAAATAAAAGCTAGCACTATTACCTGTGTTATTAGTTAATTTAAAACTTGTAGTAATAGGACTAGCACTTCCTATATAAGCAGTTTTTGGAGGAGTAGAGTTCAATTCCAACTAAATTGCTCCTGCAATTACTGTTATATAAACTGGAACAACATAATTATCATTGCTGTCATAGGCAGACAATTCTATATTAGTTGTTCCTTGCAAATTGTCTATATCAATAGAGACTCTTGTTAAAGAATATTTCTTCCATACACCTAGCTATCTATTGTTATCAATATCAGTAGCAACAACGGTAAATGATTTCTTAGTATTACCACTCTTAATCATAAATGGAATATTAATAGAGGTAGTAGAAGTGTAGAAATATTTAGAACTAATGTCAAATGTGTATTCTTCTCCAGTAGTTCCTCCACCACTACCGCCTCCACCTTTAGCACCATTTATATATACCCAGGCGAGATTCTTCTCTAACTAAGTCATTCTATTATCTAGTTTTGTAAAGCCGTTATCTATAGAAACAGACTCCCCGGCTTCATTTAAAAAGCCAGGGTTAGTCAGTTCTAATTCTGAAGCATTAGATGCTCCATCAATCACCCAACGATTGGTTTCTTTATCATAGTGTTTTATTTTCATACTACAATATTATTATCGGGGTTTGTAGATCCATTACCTCCTACTCTAGTTAACTATTCAACAGTAATAGGTACATTATACTTGTATGCCCATTTAGAAGTATTTGATGTTAACTATAACTTATAAGATTTTCCTAATATTCTCTGTCTGGAATCTGTAGTTGCAGTAGTTTCAGTTTCATTGCCTATTCCTACATTCCATACAATATAATTAGGAAATTGTTGTGCAGGATTAACAGTCACCTTTGCAGTACTCGAGGTAACATCTTCTGTTTGTTTAGTAACAGGATAATATTCCATTAACCAAGGAATATTTTGAGCAGGTAGTTCTTTATTAGATACTAATTTATATCCCGTAGCCTGACACATTACATAACGAACATATCCAAGGCTTGAATCTGTTGATATAGCACATAAAGCCTACTCTCTTGTTGGTAAACTAGTATACCATTCAGGAGTTTTGGTTGTATCATATACTATAGGAACCATAGTGTGTTCTGGGTCCTCATGTATTGGTCTAGAATTAGCATAAGTATGTTTATGTCCACATAAGCATAACTTAAATCCGTTATCCTGCAAGAACTAACTAAACCAATAATTGCCTACAGTATTTAGGTGGCTACCACCTCTTAAAGTGCTATTATCCTTAGTATATTTAAGAACTAAGTCTGCTGTAATAATTGTAAATGGAGCTTCATGACAGAAGGCTATTCTATGTACAATTTTATCGTCTATATGAGATAGGTCAGTATTTGCCCATGCTTGTAGTTTACTATAAACATTTTCTCCAGCCACATCTCCATATATCTACTCTCTTGCCACATCAGTTATTTCTGAGTTCATCGAGAGAAAATATGTATTACCATAAATGAAACTATATACACTTGGAACATATACTCCAGTAGAAGACATAGGTATTTCATAAGGATGTTCAAAGGTGTAAAAGTATTCTACGTTAACAGGATTGGTTTTACTTATATCGCTACCATCGCCTAAAGTATAGACATCTAATGGGCATAGGTCATTATTGCCTACCGTAAACATCTATTCTTTGTCATTGAAGATGGTAGTTTTAAAATAATCTAACCATTCATTTATTCTGTTTCCGTTTTGGGTTTCATCTCCAGTATTAAGAATCCATTCATACTGCTCATTATTCTTAATATACTCGGACGATACTTCCCATGTCTTATATTCTTCACCATTGAATCCCTGCTAATCAGTAATCTGTAAGAAATTGAATCCATTATTTATTACTGATTGTCTGTTTCGTAAAGTAAATGACCTTTCATCAGACCAATGTCCTTCTCTACCTACTCTATAAAAGTATACCTAAGTAGTTGCAGGTTCTTCAAAGTCTTTGATGAATTTATGAGTAGTAAAGGGGGTTCCGTCAGTCGTGATACTTCTAATCCTATTATATATCTTATTTTGCCAATTCTTAGTATCAGGACGGCCATCTCCTTCCTTAAACGATTCATACATTGTAGTGTATGATTCATTATCTTTTCTTATTTGTATAAATTCATCATAATATCCTACAGATACCCAAGTAAAACATCTTGTAGTATGTGCATTATAACCAAATGTACAAGTTACTATACTAGGTTTATTGTCATTTAATAATGTTTTATTAAAGAATATATTTTTACCCTATTTAGAGTTCTTAGGTACATAATCCTGAATATCAATCTCAGGATTAATGTTATCCATATTTATATAAGTCCAATCAGCAGAGTTACTGCGGCTAAGTAATGCTTTAGTAGCCTATTTAACAGTATCCATATTATAATATCTAAAGTATAGAATATTATTGCCTGTTACTGTTATAGATGCTTTTTCATTTGGCAACTATTTACCATTGTAACTACCAATTCCTACTAAGTCCACATACCACTTAACTACACCATTTGCTGTCCAAGGGGCAGATAACTATAGAGTATTTTCTTTAAAATATCCTTCTGATTCTTCTCCACTTATATAAAATGCACAGTTATTACTAAATTTAATTAAGCCATTTTCATCCCATAAGGTTCTCTCTCCTTCTATTTCTAAGGCAGTACTACTATAAGTGGCACTCTTAGTCCAATACATATCAGGTTCTCCAACTTTAATTAAAGTAGTATTTATATTTTCTACTGAACCTTTAATTAAGAAAGTACTATTAGATTTAATTATACCTATTAAAGGTAATGTTACCCAATAGCCAGTATCTCGTTCAGTATAATGTAGATATAATCCTTTAAGGTTTAAATCTTCTTTTCCTAAATTACTTAATTCTACAAAGTTATGAGATACAGGATTGTAACTTAATTTATCTCCTTCATTTCCGCAGTATACTGAGTTTACATAGATTTTAGGAGAGTCTTTTGACCCAACTTTATCTGCTGCAATAGGAAAATATGCGTTAGAATAATATTCTCCAGTAGAAGCAGTCTGTGCATTACCTGCAAGAGTATTGATGTATAATCTATTATCAGAGACATCTAATGCTCCGTCTTTTATTTGTATTGTATAAGTATTATTCTTATTATTAATATCTACAAATTCTATACCAGAAATTTTAGTATTTCCGTTAATTATTTCTGTAATTATTCCATCCATATCGTCATCAGGGATAATTGGAACATCTCCACCTCCACTATTTCCTATTACAACTAATTTTAAAGTTTTAGGATCTTTTATATATAAGGCTTGTTTATCTGTGCACCATAATAACTCTTTAGGAAGAAAGTCATTCTAGTTTTTTATCATATCTGCATAAGTGCCTGCTTTAATACATAAATGTTTAAGGTTAGGTACATAAGAATTGTATTCCACAGGCTCAGGAGAATCTGCCAATGCTATATCCTAATTAGCCGCCTAAATGGCTTCATCTTCTTCAACAGAAGTTCCATAATTAGGTTCTTCTGTTTCACTGCCATTATAGTAGTTAAACTAATTATTGGTAAAGTCACCAGAATCCATTTGACAATTAAGAGCATATTCTAACTTATTTACTCTTGCTTGTAATATATTAATTACTTTAAGTAAGTCCTATATAACAGTGTTACTTGATAGATATTCTTTATTTTCTGATGTATCTATCCAAATACCACTCTTGTCATCTGGCTCTGTACTCTATATATAAATCTTAGAAAATGTTTCCCAGTATTCTCCGTTATAATATCTAAGGTCTTTAGTTTCCTATACGAATACTAATGAACCTTCAATCTTTAAATCAGAGTTTTCTAAATCTGCAAGTGTTGGAACTATTTGAATAGTTGCTGTACCACTACCTTCAACTACCCAAACATTCCAAGCATTATTCCTGAACTGATACATATGATTATCGTCAGCGACATAACATAGCATACCTTCTCTTATTTTAGATGTGGGAAACTCCTACATCTACTAAATAGTGTCTACTTGTATATAACCGCCTTTTAAATCGTTAACATCAGCTATTGGAAAATTTCCGTTATTTTTTGGTTTAATTTGACTTATAACCTCTATGTACTCGTTCATATATAAAAAATAAGGCTGTATTCAATTAAATACAGCCTAATTGGTTATTCTACGAATAAACTATAAATTACTTCCAAGAAATCTGGAGCACTTATCTTAGTGCCGTTAATTTCAACCTCATCTAGTGAATTACATTCAACTATTTGATTATAGTCATCTTCAGTTAGGCTGAGTTCCTTTACATTAACTTCTTCTAGACCTCTCTTATTTACATACTCATTGTAATCCTCAGTAATTTGCTTAGATGCTTCTTCTACCTTCTTTTCTTCTTCTGGAGTCTTATCCGGCTTAGCTGCCAACTCTTTAAGTTCATCAGTAGTTAGAGTTTCTGTAAACTGCTTAAGGTCATCTTCAAATTGTTTTCTTACTTTACCATATTCAATTCTCATACCCATAATTTTAACTCGCAAATCCTTAGAAAGAGTAGAATCTCCTTCAGTGAACTTAATCTTCGAGATAAAATTATGTTTTACCATTAATTCATTAAGTGTCATATTTATTAGTTAATTAGTTGTGATTTAATATCTGCAATAATTGTATTAATCATCTCTGAAATTATAGTTTCTTTACTATCTGGTATGCCAGTAAGTGATTTGTTAATAGTTCCTTCAGCATTTTCAGAAAAACTAAAACTGCCAGCAGGAGTTTCTGTATCAGTAATAGATGCCCACATATCAATTATTCTATTATCTGAAGTGAAAATAAAATATCCTTGAACAGATATGCCTTCTTGGTCATACTTAAAGTCAATGTGCTTACGCTGATTTAATAATTGTACCATATTTATATATTTATTTTAACTTTTAAAGTTAGTGTATTTTAAATAAAATTACAAACCTAAATGCCTAATTAGGAATGTTAACTCTTTTTATTTATCTCCTATTTCAATTCTCCAATTTCATTTCTCAGTCTTTGTATTTCTAATACTAATAACGATATATAGTCTACTGCCTTTTTACCATCGTTCTCATATACAAGATTTTGCAATCCTACCTGCTCTAACTACTGTGCAATTACTCCATACTTTTTAGTATCGCTATCCTTGAAGTTAAACTGCACTAAATCTACCTATTTAGTTAAATCAGACTAATCTATTCCCCGAACATTCTCCTTTAATCGTATATCAGAGTTTTCATAGAAAGAACTAGCATAAATACTCTTAGTAGTTTTTATAGTTCTGTCATGATTATATGTAGTCTTAATAGGCACCCTTATTAATGTGCTACTTTCAGTAGGTAAATTAACTACTGTTGTAGAATTAGTGAAGAATGAAGAGCGTAATGAGCCATTAGTATGAACTGCTTCAGGTGATACAAAAAACTATAATTCCTAGATTCTTAAGTCTCTATCATTATATCTATTATAATACATCTAATACTTGAAATTAGCCTTATCAATATAGATTCTAAGATAGTTATTTATATCTCTATTAGCACCGCCAAATGTTGTAGAGGTTTCAGATTTCTATGCTCCGAAGAACCACACTTCTTTTTCATAGTCATTTAATTTTGTTTCAGAGTTCCAATAGTTATAGAAACATAGAATACCACAACCAACAGTGCCACCTTTTACATAGAACATAGTTATTGGCTCATACCAGTAATTAGCAGGATATGACTGTTCAAAAACTAATGTCCACTAGTCAGAATTGCCCGTTCCAGAACTAGATAAGGTTGCTACATTATTAGGAGCAAAATCACTTACTGCTTTATGGCCTCCTCCACCGAGTAATACATAAGAATCGCTTGAACCACTCTTTTTAAAGTATTTGGCATATACATAGTTATAATAATATGAAGATGTACCTAAACTATAAGATAAGTTAGCACTTGGTCTAACATCTCTACTAATCAAAGTGCCCGTTAATGTACCTCCTGACAATGGTAAAGCATACGTACTATAATTACCACTATCTATATTAGTATACCTACCTGCTCTACAATAGATATTGGCAAAATTTAAATGCAGATTACTTCCTGTATCGCCATAGATGCCGGCTATCGTTAGATTCGCACTGTCAGTAAAACCAGCATTACCACTTTGTATATAATTAGTAGTATCTGAATAAGCTAGTAATCTTAATTTTGAAGTACTTGACTATATATTTAGTTCAGTCGCTGTTCTAGATGTGCTACCTAAAGTGCCTCCTGATAATGGCAAGAAATCTGATGCTGCTTTACTTTTGATATAAGCATACATAGCATACATTGGTCTTCTGTGATAATAAGTTGTAGTAGTTCCACCTCCTGCCCATTGACATATATAGTAATCTGCATCAACAGGGGTAGCAGTACCTATAGTTAACTTGTTTAGTAATGTACTAACTCCATCAGCAGTTCCGTTAGTGCCATTTATTTTTAAAGCATATTCACTATAATTACCAGCGTGAATTATTTTATAATATTTAGTTCTATCGGTATTATTTCTAATATAAAAATCTGTATTATTTCCTTCAGAAATAAGTGTAGGTCCATATCCTTCATATTTTTCTATTCGACACCCACGATAAAGATATATACCGTGACTATCTGCGTTCCAAGATATATTTCCTGTCATTGTCCCTCCACTTAAAGGAAGAGCATAAGATGAATAGTTCCCACTATCCAAGAACTTATACATAGTTCCCCAAGTTGTAGTAGAGCCAAATGCATATTGAGAGTGATAAACACTACTTGAGTTTTTACTAAATAGTAAAGCATTTTCATTACCTCCTGAACTATCAGTATATCCTCTAAGTATTACAGCATCGTAGTAATTTCCATCACTTAATCCTAACTTAGCTGCAGTCATAAAAGCTGCTCCTATATTACCACCAGATGTAACTATCTATGCTGGATATGAATATCTCTTATCTGGGCATTTTAAGAATGTTGCATTACCTGTAACATTACCAGTTAAATTACCAGAAAATCCGCCAGTAGCAGTAACTTGTGCAGGGAAAGTTACATTCTGTTGCCAATCATAGTCATAAATATTTCCAAAAGCAGCCATATTAGAAGGAGCAGTCCAACAGTTAGGTGCAAATCCTTCTATTCTGTTAATAATTGATGCTATTCCAGTAGTTCCCTAAGATGTCATGTAGAACTCAAATCTCAACTGTGCATAATCTGCTGTGTGTGAAAGTGTTATTCCATTAGGGTGATTAATAGTATTCCATCCACTCCACCCAGCTATCCTGGCAGTCTAGAAAGTAACCCATGTATCTACATTATTTTGATAATCACTATATTTTCTTCCCTACAATAAACAGTATGTAGTATTTCCGATGTCTATTGTATATATTAGAAATTTTATAAACTTACACTATAAACTATAACCTATCACAGAAATAGTTATTCGTAACCTCCAAGGTGTTCTATCAATAGATGGATCTTTAGAACCGTTACCGCCAAGATAAAATTTTGAATAATTGCCGCCACAAAATAAACTAACTTTTTGAGCATCAGTTGCATTATAATTTAACCAAGTAGTTCCTCCGTCTTGAGAATATTCAATATCAATGGCATCTGGGCTAAGGAAGGCAAGGCGATTTGCCCCTAAACTAGGTACTAGGGCTGTATCTATAGGACCAGGATTATATGTCAAGTTTTTTCCTCCCCATGCAAGATGCTTCTCTAACAGAGTCAGTACTGGTCAAAATCTTTGCATTAGACCAATAAAGACTAGTACCACTAGCATATAACTTACCTAATAGAGTTCCACTATTATTATACATAGCAAAACCAGGAGTAGCAGCATTAGAACCTTTAATACCAATCATTCCTGCTACATTGCAGTCTCCCATATAGGCGTTATCACCTACTTTATTCCAAGTATTATTAGCAAAGTTTAAAGCACCAGTCATAGTACCACCACTCTTTTTAAGATAGACACTATCTAAGAAATTAGTATAATTACTACTATTTAATATTGTTTTCCAAGTAGTTTCCCAAGTACCTCCTGACCTCCTTCTATGATAGATATTTCCATTACTACTAAATCCTAACTAATGAGTATAAGAGTAGTCGTGAACATTTAATGATAATATAGCATTTGCATTGTTTGATACAGGAAATAGACTCGAAGAACCGGAGACTACCTATGGATAGTATGCTATATTATGATAACGGGTATTTGCTGCATTATTTGCATCTGCTATACCTGTAGTACCAGATAAATATTTAGTTGTAGTTGCAATAGAAGCATTTCCACTACCATCAATAGAAACAGAACCAGTAGTATCGCCTGTTAAACTCAAAGTTATAGGAGTTGCCCAAGTGCCATTGCATGAAAAATATACACCATGTGTCCATATTTCCTTAGTATCTTTTATAAAAACAATAGCCTTGTCGGACACCTCGCTCGGCGAAAACTATGCTTTAGATTCTACATATATTAATTTTTGTTTTTCCATATATCATATTGCGTATGTTTTATTTCCACTTGAATCTATTTCAAGCCATACAAGTTCAAGTTCATTATTAGTAGTTGAGTCGTAAGCAAATGATGAACCGAATCTTAATGGATTAGTTCCTGTTGTATTTGCTAATACTTCATCTATTGTATCATCTTTTCCTGTAAGTTCACTGAGTTTCCAAGCATAAACAGGTCGCCAAGTATTAGTAGAGTCAATAGTAATATTACCACTGGCATCAGAAACAACAGTTGTACTACCTGTTCCTGAAATCTTAAATGAACCAGAAGCCTTATTTCCAGTAGTTAATAATCTAAGATAAGTATTACCATTAGTTGTTGAGGCATTTGCAGTTGCTGAACTACCACCTACTATAAGTTTATATAAAGTATCTGTTGCAGCAATAGTTAATGCTCCTGCTGCTGCTGTAAGTGTGATATTAGAACCTTGCTTAATATCTAATGTCTTTGCATTATTACCATTATAAGTATATAAACTAGTACCTTCTACAGTTCCAGATTTAATCTTTATAATTAAACTACTTGGGTCTGCTGAACCTATAATATGGCCGTATGAGTCATAAGTTAACTTCTTTACTGCCGCTGTAGTTAATGCGGTAACACCAGAAGTATTATGACTTATAGTATAAGTACCTGAAGAACCAGCCATAGTAAGGCATCCAGATACATTAAGAGTAGCTGCTGCAGTTGTATTATATGTACCTAGACTAGTACCACCATTTGCAAATGTAAGTGATTTCAAATCAGCAGGCTTTACTAAGCCAGTTGCTGCAATAGTAACAGTTCCATTACTATTAGTAATAGAGATATTATTGCCATTTGCAAGATTAAGTGCAGTAGAGGTATTGGCAGCAAGTGCTTGATTTCCGTTAACTTTAATTTCACGAGCAAAGTTTGCAGTTACCCAAGCAGGTGCAGTTCCATTAAATTGAAGAATCTGACCAGTTGAGCCGTTTGCTAATGAAGTAATAGTTCTATTACCACCACCTAAAATAAGAGTATTTGCAGTAAGAGTACTTGATGTAGTAACTGCACCATCAATGTTTGTTTGTGCTACAGTCCAATCATCATTAACTACTGAAGTACCTGATGCAGGTCCATCCTTAACGGCAATGATAAGGTCACCAACCTCACATACTTTACCTGCATAAGTTCCTGCTGTGATAACTCTATAAGTCCAACCAGCAGAATAACCAGTAGTAGGTAGAGTAGTTACAGTTGCACCAGAGGAACCAATAGTTCCTTTAAATATCATTGCATCATTAGCAGCCAAAAGACCATCTGCATAGGCCTTAGCATTGTTATAGGCTGTTTGTACTGCTTTAGGAGTTGCTGCCAAACCTTTAGTAGTGTCATTTGTTGAATTATAAGTATCAATCAGTTTAACATGACCTAATACTGATGCAGTTGCAGTTGTAGTAGCGTGAGTATCAAATGCACTTTTGCCTGCATATTTAGTGGCAAGAGAACTGCCATTTTCATATATAGTTACAGCACCAATGCTTCCTGTGTTTGGAACTGCATAGATGTTAGTATTATAGTTTACTACTCCTGTTGTGGAATTACCAAAGAATAAAGGAGTATTTGCAGTTGTTGCAGTATCTGCTGTTCTTGCTACATAATCTAAGTGAGTGGCAGTTCCAGTAGTTACACTTTTAATATGTCCATATATATCATAACTAGCACCTTTTGGAGTAAGTACATAGTTAGAAATAGAAGAGTTAAATGAACCAGCAGCAGTTAACTTGTTACCATGATTAATGGTAAAATTACCTGTACCTGTAGGTGTGGTAATAGTAAGAATATCTGAAGTAGAAGTAGTAATAGATGGTAATGTAATACTTTTAGTTACCCCTGTAACAGTTATAGTAGTAGTTAAACCATCTCTTATAAATTCTGTAAGTCCCTAAGTGGTATCCCCTGCTAACGGAACTCTAAAGGCTTTCCCATGAGTATAAATATAACCATCATCAGTAAATACTACTGATTTATATACTGAA
>OBLI01002563.1_pt1 | contig 15198 bp, 15 predicted proteins | sample 1519701 | NCBI WGS metagenome assembly OBLI01 (sample SAMEA3663005, study PRJEB22513) | pig gut metagenome | biome: pig gut; feature: pig-associated habitat; material: faeces | place: France | collected 2012 | reverse complement strand
AAGATAATCCTCATATGGTCTACTGTCCTTATACTCATCATAATCAAGACCCACATTATATGGTGGAGATGTTATAATACAATGAATTGACTTGTTTGGTATATCTCTCATACCAGTCAAACAATCCTCATTGTATATTTTGTTTAATTCTTTCATTGGAGATGTCAATATAAATGAAATAAGAACTATCTAAAATGTTCATTCTCCCACAATGGTATTTCTTCATTGAATTCATCAAAACTCTTAATATAATTTAATCCACCATTTATCTTAAAAACATCAGAATCATATTTACACATTCTATCTTCTATATAACTTTTATCAATAGAGCATTGAATCCTAAACTGATTTTTATGATCTCTTTTAGGATGAACTTTGATTTTATTACTTTTATTAAATCCATCCTTCATCATATTCAAAACTATAGTCCAATTATCATCTGTGAGATTTGTATGATCAATTTTTAATATAGCACTATAATATACAGGAACATCATCTACTGATTTATATGGTTGATTATTTTCATCAACAGGAATATGTGTGATAAAATACTCAACAGGTTCATATACCACAATTCCATTATATAGTTTCAATTTGTTTCTATCAAATAAATCATATCTTCCCATAATAGATTCATCCACCAAAACTTTCATAATTGTTCGAGTAGATGTATCTCTGTTATGCTTGAATATTGTCCTATCATTAAAATCACATAAACCCTTATCTATATCCATACATTTTGTGAAACCATAGTCAACACACTTATCAAATACTGATTTTATCCCAGTATCATTAATTTTAAGTTGATCCTGGTATATATGATATACATAGATATCACTCAACTTAATATTAAAATTATTACTAACTTTGATAGTCTTATCAAAGAAATGTATAGATATGTCTTTTGGAATATCATTGGAATCAATTCCATTAAAAAGAATATAGTCTTCATCATTGTCTACATTTCTCTGTAGGTCTGCAAGTTCAATATATTTCTTACTTGATGATACAGAATGTTTTATAGAGCAATTTTTAACAAAGTCTCCACATCTCAAAACTCCATCAAAATTACTCCCAGGTTTATTTCTCCTAACATTGGCAAATAATTTTTCAACAATAACTTCAAAATCAAACCCAGATTTCTGTCGTTCTGCCTCTAATATATAATTCATAAGTTCTTTTTTTGATATACTTTTTGGTCCAACACTGTAGTCAGCAGCAGTCATCTTGATTTCATTAATCATATTGACAAGTGTCTCATTACTATAGTTGGATTTATTTTTAATAAAATAATTAGACTGTTTAGATACAACCATCCCATTTTCTGGAATAAATGCCTTACCAGCACTTCCACCAACTCTATGCACTACAAAATCATAATCATCTCCCTTAACAAATTCAATAAGATAATTTTCTAAAACAAATTCACTTTTTCTCCTGATATCTTCCTTTCTTTCCCAAATTTGAAACACACAAGGAACATCATATGCTTCACCATTCAACAAAAATGAATCCTTTGATAAATCAACACATTTAACCAAATGAAAATTTTCATCCAATTTATTTTGAATAGATTCTTTCATAAATGTCCTTGGAAGAATAAATGCAATGGTATGTGAATATTCAGCAGCCTTGTTGAAAAATTGAATTGCAAGATTGTTCTGTATTCCAAAAGGTGGATTACCTATTGTCAATACTTTCTTACCCACAAATCTCCAGGTATCTAATTTTAAATAATCCTGTTGAATAATACTAGGATGTTCCGGAACCAAATCATAGGATATACAATTTGGAATTTGATTAGAAAATGAACCATTACCAGCACTTGGTTCAACAATTACATCATATGATGATAAATCAATCATATCTATACACATCTTTGCTACAGATTGATGTGTATAGAATTTATCATTTATTTCCTTATGTCCTTTTGATTTGGTAATTCCCATATTGTAAATATAACAAAAATGGGGAGACTTAACCATCTCCCCATTTTCATTTATAACTTTGAACTTATGTCCTCTCCTGTCTTCAGATTTATGATTCTCTGGTTTGAACTACCTCTGAATGCCAGAGATATATCTCTCTTTGTACAATCATACATCCCATCTACCAAAATATCTGATAATTCAAGGATTTCTGGGAAGTGATCCTTACAGTATTCGTAAGTATATCCTGTATAAATCCACACATCCTTTGTATTCCCAAACCTTTCTCTAAAATGTTGAAGAAGTTCCAGAACACCGTCAGGACTGTCAAGGGGATCACCACCACTCAATGTAAACCCCTTAATGTAAGGTTTATCTATCTCATTAAAGAGAACTTCTTCAACCTTTCCATTGTAAGCCTTACCAGAACTAAAACTCCAGGTCTTCCTGTTATGACACTGTTTACAATGATGAGTACAACCTGACACCCACAATGTAACCCTGCATCCTAAACCATTATTTACATCAGATGATGTGATACTTTCATATTTCATATTTATACCCTTACTTCCTTATTATGTTTCACTCTATCCTTGACCTCATCCTGCTTTCCAAGATTAAATGCAGTCTTATAATCTCCTGTAAGATAACCAGTTACTCTTCTAAGTCTCTTAATATTTGTACCTCCACATTGAGGACAAGTCTCACCAATCTCACCCTGATATCCACAATCATCACACAAGTCATTTGGAGTATTTACAGCAAAGTAAGGGATGTCATGATTCATTGCATAATTGACAATAGTCTCCAATGCTTCAATATTATGAAGAACTGTTGAAGGAAGTTCGACATAAGTAATACATCCAGCAGAACTGTAACCTGTAAGTTGAGATTCAATGTCAATCTTTTCGAATGGAGTTACCTTCTCCCATACAGGAACATGAATTGAATTTGTAAAATACTCTCTATCTGATACATTCTCAATCACTCCATACTTGTCACGGAATTTTTTAAGAGCTGTATAACAAAGGTTCTCTGCTGGAGTATAGTAAACACCAAAGTTCAACTTGTATTCCTGTTTGAATTGGGTACATCTGTCTTTGAAGAGTTGCTCAATTCTCTTTGCAAGTGCCATACCTTCATCAGTGAGTTGGTTCTTACCTATGAGGATTTGAAGAGTTTCAGCAAGACCAAGCTGACCAATAGCCAGAGTTCCATGCTTCAAAGCTGACCTGAGACCTTCTTCAGGAATATAACCTGCCATTGTACCATTGGTGTACATAAAGTCAGCAGATTTTGGTGACTGTGAGCAAATCCACTCAAATCTTTCAATAAGCATATCCTTTGCCTCACCAATTTTCTTATCAAGGAGTTTCATAAATTTCTCAACATCCCTGTCTGCCTCCATTGCAAGAGTAGGCATAATGATTGTGACCGGACAAATGTTTCCTCTACCATCCTTCAATTGACCAAAACCATTGATGTCCATACCATTTGCTGTACGACAACCCATTGTACTGAAATAAGTTCTTGGATCATTGATGTCATAACCAGCATTACCTGACCAGTCAACATTGGCATAGTTAGGATAAAGTCTCTTTGCTGTTGACTGTAATGCCATCATATATAAATCATAGTTAGGTGTACCTGGTTTGTCATTTACACCCTTCATATACTGGAAGATTCCACAAGGGAAGATAGGAGTCTTATGGAACTTACCAACACCATTGATGGATCCCTGGATAAGTGACTTGATGACAACCCTACCTTCAGGACTTGTACATGTGCCATAGTTGATGGATGTAAATGGAAGTTGGTTACCACTTCTTGACTGTAAGGTATTGAGGTTATGATACATACCTTCAACAGCTTGCTTCAATTCAATGAGAGTATTCTTCTTTGCACTCTGATAATAAACAGGATTGAGTTTTTCTTTATTGTCAAAATAGAAATCTTCTTTTGTGAGTTCAAGTCTTTCAAGCATTTCATCCCTGTGTTCATCACACCAGTCATCAAACTTATTTCTTGAAATCACATACTTCTTTCCATTCTCACCAATGATAGTTTCATCATAATCAGAGAATACCATATCTTCAATATCCAAATCCAAGAATTCTTTCTGGTCTTCAAGATACCTCTGGATATAGTGTTTGAAGAATGATTTCTTCACATAAGGTTCCATTGTCCAGTCAAGATGTGTTGCAGATACTCCACCAAACTGCTGAAGTGACTGCAACTGGAAAATAACAGCCACAAGTTGCATTGCTGTATTGATTGAATTTGCCGGTCTCACATCTGTCTGTCTTGTATGAAAACCTTTTGCAAGAAGATCATCAAAAGGTATTGAAAGACAGTTATGCATACCTGCTGCATATGAATCCAAATCATGGATATAAATCTCATTGTTGAGGTGATTGTTCTTTGACTTCCTACTCATACAGTATTTGAGTGCATAGTCCTTTGTAACAACCCTGGTGACCTCCCCCATTCTACCACCAAATGAATACTCATCTACATTAGCATTCTGATTCTCAACATTCTTTGCAAGGAGTTTTTTCTCCACATCCTTTGTGAGTTGACTCTTTTCTTCTCTCATTACTTTGTGTTCAGCCCTGTAAATAATGAAGTTCTTTGCAACACAAGGATAATATCTCATCAGATACTTTTCAATCTTATCCTGGATTGTCTCAACATCAACTATCTCATCCTCATAATTGTTTGACCAATCCTTGATAAAATCATATACCTCAACCGGAGTCTCCATTTCCTTTGAACCAAATGCCTTATCCAGTACATTAAAAATCTTTTCAATCCTAAAATGAGCATTTGTCCCATCCCTTTTTATTACTGTTTTGATCATATATTTTTTATTTGTATTATATAAAAATTATTCACCACAGTTAAGTTGATTGACTATGGTGTTTGTGTTCTCATCTACAGTGAAGTAATTATGATATACTGCAACAGTACCATTATAAACATTTTTCCTCTCATCAAGGAATTCAACATCTTTAACTGTTATATATTCATAAATGTCAGAAGATGTACATACCTTCTTAAGTTTAATATTATAGAGATCTGTCTCATATCCTTCCTTAGTGCAGACCTCTCTTTCATCCCAGACGCATTCAAACTCTTCACCTGATACCTCACATTTCTTTATAACTGTGCCTTTCTTTGTGCCTGTATATTCTGTAAATGGTTTATCCTTCTCATCAATGGTTTCAGGCAGTGATACATTATTCTTCAATGTTATGATACTATCACCCTCAAACAAATCTTCAGCAGATACATATCCTTCACTTGTCAAGAACATATGGTTAGTAGTTGCCTTCAATACAGTATCATTATCCAATGTTATTTTCACAAGTTCAATATTATACCCGGTCACCCTTGGGTGAAACATTTTTGACACTTTAATATTACCATCACTATCCAGGCAATACACATCCACATCTTCATTTGCGTCAGCAAGTTCTTTGAAAGTTTTCAAACCTTCAACAGTCCATACCTTGGTATCTCCTGTTACACAAGGATTTAGTTTCTTCATTCAAAAAATATTTTAAAAAAGTTAAACATTAATCCTTATCCACCTCTGATTTTGGGGATAAGTTATTTATGAAATCATCTATTGATTTTACATCTTCAAATCTAATATCCCAGAGGGTGAAATCCTTAAAGTCTCTCTCATCATTTGCAAGTCTGACTTCATTATCATCACCTATTTTGTTCTGGTATCTTGAATTCAATCTTTCTCTTCTAATAGAGACTGGAATATCAAGATAAATAATTGTAAATCTGTCTCTTAACTCTGGGAATAAGGTAAATACATCTTTAACATTTGCCGGGGAAAGGATGGCAACATCAGAATTGGCAAGTTCATCATAAGACACACCATACCATCCTATACGATAGAAATTGACAGAGATAAATTTTGCTCTGTCATCCATATGATCAAATTCTTCTTTTGAAATAAAATGGTATTCATCACCAGTTTCATTTTCACGAATTTCTCTCGTTGTGTATTGTTTCATTGGGCAATAACCCAAATCAATCATCTTTTTCTGCAAATAATCTTTTCCTGATGCTCCAGGACCAACAATGATATATTTACTCATCAGATAAAATCTTTTTAAAATTCTCGATTAAATTTCCTTTAAGTGCATTGGACCACTCTTCCTCTGTCATAGGTATATATACAACATCACCATTCTGCATATGCAGAACTGCTTCTTGCTTTATTACATTATATGTAACTCTGTAAATTTTACCTTTCATACTATAAGAAAAATAACAAAAAAGGAGATGATTACTCACCTCCTCTGTAATTAAATTTCAGTTTATATTTGAAATTCATTGAAAAGTCCAAAAAATCTCAACAACTTCTGTGTTGTTTTTTCTGTAATAAATTCATCAGATATAGGTATATTCCATTAAATGAATAAATGGCCCATTTGTATATTATAAATATATATCAGGATAACAGTGTTATAAAAAAAAACTATAACAAATATTATAATAAACTTAATTATAGAATAAATAGTTGTATATAACACACTGATTATAAATGAAATAATCTTCCAGATGATTGGTAAAACAACAATCAAAGAAATAATTATAACTATGAATGTAATGATTATCATCTTGGTTTACTCTATTGCAACATACTCACCTGTAAAGAATGCAGAATCATAATATACTCTTTCAATTTCATCATTGAAAGAAAATCCTGTTTTAGGATGTACAGTGGTGAGAACCATATCTCTTGATTCATCAATTCCTCTTACTTCAAAGAAATCAATGTTACTGTTAAAAGTTGGTTTGAATTTGAATCCTACTTTGTATTTCATATGTGTTGTTTTTTTTTTTAATACAAAGATAATGGATTTTTTTGAAATAACCAAATTATTCATAAATAATTTTATAGTATTTAATTTTTTTATAATATGAACTTGTTAAATATCAAAGACTATGATACTTTTGTAGAACATTTACTTGATGAAAGTCTTTTGGATGGTTCTCAATCTGCTTGTAACAAGGCATTTTTGAATTTGGGAACTATTACATTTGTGGATGGTTCAAGTGTAACTACAAGAGAGATTGTTCAGGTGGTTGAGGATGCATTGGCATATTTGAGGTCTGAATATAGAAAGACATTTATTTTTGGTGATGAAACTTTGAATATTGTTTATCTTGCACATAGTAAGAAATATAAGACTATGGCAGTTGATGCTCATATGAATATGTATCTTAATGCAGGATTTGTATTTCATATTTTGAAGATGGATAAAGTACTTATTGCATCTGTCATTATGCATGAGGTTTTCCATGCTCTCTTCAATCATATAGAAAGAGGAAAGAACTGGATGGTTGCAAAGGGAAAACCACAGAATGAACAGACTTGGCATGACACCAACCTTGCAGCGGATGTGGAGGTTAATAGGACATTGACAAAGATCGGAATAATTGATGAAGACAGACTTATCAATGAGATAAAGGGTATCTATCTAAAATCTAATACCAGGGATATTGTACCAATGGAGCAGATTCTTGATGATGAAGAACTTATGAACAAGTTGAGGTCTATGTGTCCTCCTCCTGCTGATCCTGAACAAGCAGTCAAGGAAACAATTCAGACAACAGAAGAATGGGACCAGGGATATAAGGATGCCTGGACAAAGATAGCAGATCTCATCAAGAAGTATGGATACAAGAAAGTATGGCAGAAGCTCCAGGATGAAGGAATAATAAATTCAGTTGGAGAAATAACATCTAAAAAAGTGATAGATGATATGAAAGGTCTTGAGTTCTTACAAATTAAATCTTATAATGAATTTATAAATGAAGGTGTTGAAGATAAACCTGGTCAGACATATGAGGATGGATATAATACTGCATTTGGAAAACTTATCAATAGTATCAAACAGGCAATAGAAGGTAAAGATGGAGAAGAAGGATATCCAGGTCCACAAGGTCCTCAGATTAAATCTAATTTGAAGGATGATGATTTACCACAGATTGAACTTCCTCTTCCTCCTGGAGGTGATGATGGTCAAGGTGGAGATGGTACACCAGAAAACATAAAGAACACTAATCCTGAAAAGAATAAGAATAAGAACAATTCTAATGATAATGATGGAGATGGTCAGGATGGTCAAGATGGTCAGGATGGTCAGGAAAGTGATGATAATAAAAAATCTAAACAGGCAGGTAAGGGTGGTCAGGGTAAATCATCTGATCAGTTGAGTGATGATGATGTCAATAAACTTGCTGATGATATTGAGAGTAGAGAATCACATAAAGGTATTTCTGATGCAGAGTCTGGAGATAAAAAGCAGAAGTCAGGAAGTGGAGAAGGACAGAAAGAAACTGACAAGAAGAGTATTGGAGGTACAGGTTCATTCCAGGAAGAAGGATTGAGTGATGATGAATTGAGGGAATCTGGTTATAGTGATGATGACATAGAAGAGATTAACAAGACCAGAGAAAAGAATAAGTCAAAGAATTCAAAGGAAAGACTTGAAGAGGTTATTGAGAAACAGAAGAAAGCACTCTCAAGTGGTCATATATTGAAGAAGTATCTTGATGCTATTGAGGTTGAATCTGCTAAATATAAGAATATTTGGAAAAAGATATTAGACAAATTCCTTGCAAAGAGGACAAGAAGGGCAGGTAAGGATAAGGCAACAGGAAGTAATGATTGGCTGAATAAGCGTCATATTGCAAGGGGTGAGTATGGAATTCACCGTAAGAAGCAGTCACAGGATCCACAGGATATCAATGTATATGTTGATGTATCTGGGTCTGTTGATATGGAACTTCTTGAAATCATATGTCAGTCACTTGCAGTGTATATGGATACTTATCAATATTCAGGTATAAACATTTGTCCTTGGGCTTCTGTGAACAATGGTGTGTTCTCTGTTGACCCAAGTAAACACAAAGACAAGAAAGCTGTTGTCAAGGAGATACTTGCAATTGTATCAACAGGTATTACACAGTGTGGTGGGGGTACTGAAGCAAAGGCTGCCATATCTGCAATCCTTGATGGTGTTGAAAAATCTCTTGATGACAAGAAAAAGAAGATTAAGGATGATGTTCATATTGTCATAACTGATGGATATTTTGATTATCAGGGTATTGAAGCAAAGATGAAGGCATCCATTCAAAGAGCATTTGGTAGAGGTGATGTTTCTGATATTGTTCCTAAAAACACATTCTGGATGTTGTATGATACTGATGAATCATATAGAAAACATTGGGAGGATGAAATACAGAAAGGAACACTTATTTTCATTAATACAGAGGTGGTAAAGAATAATAAATAAGCATAAATAAAATATATTAAACATAGTATAATATGAGAAATTTAATGAGTAGAGATGAATATCTTCAGAAAGCAAATGAGGGTTTCATCAAAGATACTATCAAGAAAGGATGGGAGAAGGCAAAGTCATTCTTCAAAATATGTATGAGGAAGATTAAGAACTTCATTGCAATCTTTGATAGTGATGGACATCTTCTTCCTGTTGTATCTCCACAGGCTATGATGGATAATTTTGCTGGTTCATCTGCTGTTAAAGTACTTGGAACAAATGCTTTGAACCAGACTGTAATAGATGCAGGTGGTAAAATTAACAAGAGTACTCCTACATTTGATGAGGGTGTATATGATGAGGGACCAGATGGTGATAAGTTCTTTGATTGGGAGTTGAAGAAAGAATATAAGAATAGTATTGAGTATCAGAACTTTATGTCTATTCCTTCAATCATCAAGGAACACTACAACTATTCAGATGAGGAATTTGAAAAACTCAATGAAGCATGGAAGGATGTGGCAAAGGAAAGAGTATCTTATTTGGATAAGTCTCAATTGGGTAAGGTAAAGGCAATCAATGTGGATAAGTTTGAAAAGTTGATTAAAGGTCTTATTGAGGACTGGTCTATTAATAGTGGTAAGAGTTCTGTCAGTGTTGATGGTGAAGATGTTGAGATTGGTGATCCTATGGGAAATATCTTGATATTTGGTGCACCAGGTATTGGTAAATCAACTGTTCCACAGTTAGTTGTTGATAAGTTCAATCATAATGAGGCTAAGGGTGACCCTTCAAAGATGATTTCACTTATATCCATCAACTGTGCAAACATCACTGCTGGTGACTTTATGATGCCTACTATGCCAAAGGAGAATGATATTCTCCGAACAATAAATGATTTTTCAGATACATTTCCAGAATCAGGTGAATATTTTAACAAGTTGACAAAAGATGAACAAGAAAAGGTTGCGGTAACTATCCAGAGCAGTGGACAGTTCAAATCAAGTGATGCTCCTAAATGTTGGCTTCCTTCTTGGAAAAAGACAGGTAATGACAAGATTGACAGGATGCTTGATGACTATTCCAATGGTGGTGTGTATATGGATAAGGATAGACACACTTATAAGACAGGTGGTGGTGGTATCATCCTCTTTGATGAATTGTTGAGATGTGACCCTGATGTGTTCAAGCAGTTGATGAACTTCCTTCTTGACAGGGAACTCAATGGTTGGAGACTTGGTTCAAAGTGGGCAATCATCGCTTGTTCAAATAGACCTTGTGATGATGCTGAAGTTGCAGATGTATGGAACAGTTGGAGTGCCACACCTGCTGCCAAAGACCGTTGGGAAGGATTCTATCAGTTGATTCCAGATCCTGAATCTTGGAAGAAATGGGCAAGAAGTAAAGGTTGTGATGAACTCATTCTTGAATTCATTTTTGATGATAATGATGACTCTGCAAGAGATGCTAATGGTGAGTATGTAAGATGGCATACTATGGTAAGGGATGCTTCAGAAGATGCACAACAGGTTGCACCTATCTCACCACGTAGATGGCAGAAGGCATTTTCAAGACTTGGAAAGGCAAAGATTATGAAGTCAAGGGAAGAAGGTAAGAAGATTTCAGACATTTCAGAGTTGAGTATTGATGAAATCCAGGAAGCACTTGAAGGTGTTTTTGATACAGACTTCATTGCTGTATTCACAGATTGGTTGGAGACAAATATGGACAAGATAAATCTTGATGCTGTTATGAAAGACCCTAAATCAGTATATCTTCCAAAGAAGTATGTGAATGACCCTGCTGGTAGTCAGATATTGATTAGGAAACTCAGCAAGGATATTCAGGCAAAATATAAAGACAATCCTGGTGATTGTTCAGATGAACAACTTGCAAATATTGTCATTTGGTTGGGTATCAATTACAGAGAGGATGTATATGCAGTTCAGAACTTTATGGAAGAACTTATTGATAATGTATTTAAGAATAATACTGAATATAAGATTGTAAATAATATAAAGACATTCCAGGCAATTGAGGCTGCTTATCCACCAAGAGATATAGATGATGATATAAGACATTATGAATCCCGTCCAGATCATCCTTGGCCAGAGAATAGTATTGAAATAGTCAAAGACTTGATGAGAAAATATTTCCCTTGGAGAATAGACGGAGATGATATTAAATATTATGATGATTTGAAAATAGATTAAACAAAAAAGAGAGAACATCAAGTTCTCTCTTTTTCTATATATACATTGCATCAAATTCATCATCGGAGAAACATTTTTCAATAATGTCAATATTGAAAAGGTTCTGTTTCTGTAAATCATTGATGTCTTTTATATTGGTTTTTGATTTTATCATATCAAGATACTGGCCCCACAGGAATACAGTTTTGTGATTTTTCATTTTCTTCAATGCCATCTCCCTTCCGGTCTTGTCATTGTCAAACAGATATCTCACATTCTCCACTTCATCAAAGAATCCATCAAGATGCTTGGCTGCACTTTGCAATGCAATTGAATTCGCAATCGCAAGTGAATCAATAGGACCCTCCATAATTGTGAGAGGTTGTGACAGATTCACATTCATAATGTTGAATATACCAGAAAGTCTGTCAAGATTGGCAACAATGTTCTCAATACCATCTTCATCTTCAATGTATTTCTGTCCAAGTGGTTCTTTCAAAAGAAGTCTTTCAACAATCCCATTGATATCTTTGTTGAACACATCAGAATATATTTTTGTGAGTCTGCTTGATGTATATCTCTGTTTGTGTGATTTTGGATCCAGTTGTCTTATCTGGAATCCAATCACTCTGTCCAATGGTGATGTGTTTAGTATATACAGTTCTTTAGTAAGAGGGTTGTATGCAAAATACTTCCAGTCTTTTATGTTTATCATTCTTGATTTCAGGTAATTGGAAGCAGTGACATCCTTATATGGAGATATGATACCCAATTGTCTGAAGAGTATATCTTTGGGTATTGCAAGTTTGCCAAGAAGAGTCATAGACATTGATGACTGTGTTGATGACACTCTCTTTTCAAATTTCTTTGCATTCTGTTGGATTTCATGAACTACAATCTTGTCTTCATTGGAGAGTTCTTCATTGAAGTCTGAAAGGAATCTGTTTATACCGGCAGAATGGTTGCAGTTGAAACAATGAAATTTCAATGAATCAAGGTATAGATTTCCTCTTTTTTTCCTAACATCTGATCTTGAATCACCACAGTATGGACATGAAAAATTAAGTCTGTCATGATATACATCAATCTTTCTCTTGATGTAACTGTCATTGGCAAACTTTTTATTCAAGATTTCCTGGATTTTGTTTTTAATATTATCCAGGGTGTTGTTATCAGAATCACCTATCATTGCATAATACTATCATAAATGTCCTGGAGTCCAAACTGTCCATATTTTGAATGTAGTTCAGACATCATCTTGTCTTCTTTATTTTTTATTGACTTGAGGTTCTTTTCAAGTTCTATGACCTTCTCCTGGATTTCTTCTGCTTTCTTTTGATTTGAATACAGTTCATCAGAGACAGTCCTGTATTCTTCAATGATGTCTCTTATGTTTTGTATTTCCTGTTCTGTAAATTTAATTTTCATCAACTAATTTTGCAAATATAAAACTTTCCCTAATGGCATAGTATGTTATACCATCTATTTTAATAGGTGTGTCCCTATTTAATGGTTTTACAATGATGTCACCTTCTTTGAGAAGAGAACCATCATATACTTTCATAACCTTGGCAAACCTGTTATATTTCTCATCTGGTATATAAAGTCCAGATGATGTCACAGTCTCATTCTTTATATCTTGAATGAGAATATATCCATTCTTTAATTCTATTGGTATGTTATTCATATTGTAAATATAACAAAGTTAAAAAATAAGAGAAACATAAATATATTATATTTTAATAAAATTAATAAACAATGGCAGTAGGAGATTATATTTCTGAAATTCAAACAAGTGATAGAAATACACACCCAATTGGTTCATCATTTTGGGTAAGTTCAGAAACCTGGAATGGAAAAACTAACACAGAAGTTGAAAATGAAATCAAGGCAAAATTTAGTAATTTGACTGAAATCACTTGGAAACCTTTAAAGGATAAGAGAGATGCAAATAGTCTAATCCCCGGTATGCAGTATAGGATTACTGACTATACTTGCACTACAACACAAAGTGGAACTCAATCAGCAGGACATCAATTTGACATTATAGTTACTGCTGACGATGGAGGTACTCTCAATGAAGAGGCAAGAGCAGTTAAACACGATGGCGATACATATTTTGCTAATAATGATTTGAGTGCTTGGAAGATATGGTATTGTTTAGACAATGACACAGAAAGATTTGCTTGGGCAGATAGTGCTAATGGAAAAGGAGTTATCTATCGTATGATAGACGAATTCAATAATGATGTTCCTTATGACTTTAAGAATATACAGTTCTATAGGAAGTGGGATGCAGATAAGTCATTATGGAGCACCGTATCATCTGATTCTACTGGTGTCCCTTGCTATACATTCAGTTCAAGCGGTAATAGTGCAACTACTTCATTTACAGACTGGTCTTTGACATCATCTAATAATATTTATTCTAATGTCATTGGGAAATATGTAAGTAATAAGAAACAAACTCTTAATAATAACTGTTTTTTTGGAAATAACTGTTATTCTAATACCTTTGGAAACAACTGTCACAAGAATACCTTTAGAGACAGCTGTTACAGTAATATCTTTGGAAACAACTGTTATTCGAACACCTTTGGAACCAGATGTAAGAACAATACCTTTGGAAACGGCTTTCAACAAAATACCTTTGAAGCTGACTGTTCTAACACCTTTGGAAACAACTGTTGGTATAATACCTTTGGAAACAACTGTGGTAGTAATACCTTTGGAAACAACTGTTCAAGGAATACCGTTGGAAACAACTGTAGTAGTAATACCTTTGGAAACTACTGTTCAAGGAATACCATTGGAAAAGACTGTTACAGTAATACCTTTGGAAACAAATGTCAGTATAACACCTTTGGAAGTCACCTAGAAGAATCACAGTTTGGAGATGGTGTGCAGTATTTCAGTATAACAACTCAACAAATGACCACAAGTCCAACATCAGCAAATTTAAAAAATTATATCAGATGGTTGATTGTTGAGAACGGTGTGAGATATGTAAATGCTTATGTAACTAGTACTACATCAGATACTTCATATTGCCAGAATGTGAGGATATGTTTGGGAGTTCAAGGTGAAAGTGATGGTAATAGAAAGACATTTGATATTACATCTTGTATAAATAGTAAATTAAATAATGTATATCAACCAGCAAATTCTCAAACAACAAGTGTATAAGTATTAATATATAATATAATTAATTGATTATGAAGAAGATAAATGAACATTTTTATGAAGCTGATGAGGGTTGTTTCATAGTAAGAAAAGAAGATGATTTTATTATGGGAGAAGCAATAGACCTTGGTTTATCAGATTCTATAGATAACTATAAAGATGTCCCATTCACAGAAGATTCCTACAAGGAATTCTATGAATCAATAGGGGTTGAAATCCATAAAGATGAAATATAATACTATAAACAATTTTCATAAATACTATAAACTATGAAAGTAGATTTTGTTCATAGAACATCAAAACCAATAACTCCGGCAAAAGGATTTTTTTATTGGGTGCAGAATTCCACAGGTTCACAAATTTGGTTTGCACCAAGTGATGACCCAAGTGAATTAATTTTACTTAATGGATATGAAGGTTTTGATAGTTTGATAGAAAGACTTGATATACTTGAGGGGAAAGTTGATAATCTTCCTGATGATATAAGTGAGAGACTTTCTATATTGAAGAATGAAATACTTTCCCAGGTTGATTCAATATATGAAAAGAAGTTGACTTGGAAAGTAATAAAATAAAAAA
>OBLI01002561.1_pt1 | contig 15209 bp, 17 predicted proteins | sample 1519701 | NCBI WGS metagenome assembly OBLI01 (sample SAMEA3663005, study PRJEB22513) | pig gut metagenome | biome: pig gut; feature: pig-associated habitat; material: faeces | place: France | collected 2012 | reverse complement strand
TTTACAGGAAGGTTAGAAAAATCAAGACTTTCCTTGACTTAGATTTACAGATAATGATATGTGTTTTCTGTGTGGACTTGAACTCCTAAGACTCTATTGTAGGTTCGATTCCTATAGGAGACGCTCATTTTTAGCGGTAATGAAGATAGTTTCATTGCCGCTTTTTTCATGCAGAATTGTAATTTCAGTGACAAATTTGTCAGCGAAACAAGGTTGAAAATACTGATTTTGTCAGCGGGGATGGATGCTTGTCACCAATTCACATTTTCCTAGCCGTCACCCAGAGGGATTAACTACAGTGTAGGATGAGTTTTAGGGTGTAAAATTAGGAAAAGCAGTGAGACAAAACACTATATTCTTGCCTGTGATATCAGGCCTGTCGGAAGAGTCCGTTCAGATTAGATAAAAACAATCTATTCTGGACGGGCTTTTTGCGTGCGCAATGAGTCAAGGTCCAAGCTTACTTGAGACTTTGACGAATGCCGCGACAACGAGCGAGCAAAAGCGAGTCCGTTCAGGGAAAGGAAATTGCCTATGGAAGAAAAGAAGGAATTGCAGAATCAGGATGAAAGAGTTGTAGAGATTGAGCTGGAAAGACTTCAGGGATTTGTAAACCATCCATTCAAGGTTCAGGCAGACAGTCAGATGATTGAACTGCAGGAGAGTATCTGGAACTGATTGAAAAAGCCGAAATCTACGAATATGCTCCCAGCGATTCTTACTCTGATTGTGCTTGCCTGTGGCGGCGGATTCTTCGTATTCAAGAAAGTCCAGGAAAAGAAGAAGGCGCAGGAAGCGGCAAAGCCTGATCCGGATGCTGATTATGTGGACGATGACGATGACTATGGGTACAATCCTGAGTTTGAGGACGATGATGCAGATAGCTCTGTTGATGAAGATGATAATGAACCTGTGTAAGCAGGATAGGCTTGATGCCTGGGGCAGCTTTCGGGTTGTCTTTACATAGTTTCCACTTTCAAAAAATAAAAAAATTTGCGTTTTTGAAAGCGACATCTTGCATATACTATTAGCAGACAGTATAATAAGTACAGCGAAGCGGTTTCGAGAAATGAAAAAACTTCAATTTTTGAAAGCGGGTGACTATATGAAAACAATCACGAGAGCAAAATATCTCGATAGAATCATTGAACTGAATGGTACTCCTGACATCAAGATCATCACGGGCATTCGTCGATCTGGTAAGTCCAAATTGATGCAGGCGTATATTGCGTATCTGAAAAGCAATTTTGAAAACATCAATATTATCTTCATCGACTTCATGGATTTGGCGTATGAAGAAATCAAGGAATACCATGCCTTACACGCCTATGTGGAAGAACATTATCAGGAAGGAAAAACGAACTACCTGTTTGTAGACGAGGTTCAGATGTGTCCCAAGTTTGAGTTGGCAATCAATAGCCTGTACTCTAAGGGAAAATACGACATCTATGTAACAGGCTCTAATGCTTTCCTGTTGAGTGCAGATCTGGCAACTCTGTTTACCGGACGCTATATTGAAATTCATGTGTTTCCTTTCAGCTTCCAGGAATATTGCCAGTATTATGATGATATTAGTGACAAAGATAAGCTCTTTGATGAGTACGCTATCAAGGGCGGTTTAGCAGGTTCCTATGCTTATAGAACCGAAAAAGACAGAACAAACTATATCAAAGAGGTCTACGAAACGATTGTTACAAGGGATTTGGTACAGAAATATACTCTCCCGGACACTTTGGTTTTACAACGTCTGAGCGAGTTCCTTATGGATAATATCAGCAACCTGACTTCTCCGAATAAGGTCAGTCAGCTACTGACAGCAAATGAGACTCCAACCAATCATGTAACCGTCGGCAAGTACATTAAGTATTTGTGCAATGCTTTTGTATTTTATGATATTAAGAGATACGACATCCGAGGTAAGAAATACCTTGAAAGCTCTGAAAAGTTCTATTTGTGTGACAGCGGTATTCGATATGCAATACTGGGAAGCAGAAATATGGATTATGGTAGAGTATATGAAAACATCGTTTGCATCGAGCTTCTTCGCCGTGGATATGATGTTTATGTCGGCAAGCTCTATCAAAAGGAAATCGACTTTGTTGCTCAGAGAGGCAGCGAGAAGTTTTATATTCAGGTCAGCGACAACATTTCCGGTCAGGAAACATTTGAGAGAGAATGCTCTCCTCTGCTTCAGATTCGAGATGCTTATCCGAAAATGATTATTGCCAGAACCAAACATCCCCAATATAGCTATGAAGGAATCGAAATTCACGATATAGCCGATTGGTTGCTACAAGAATAAGCAGGGCGAAATATCTCCGTCATTTTCTTTTGAAATGATGGAGATATTTTAACTTTATAGGAAAGACCGCCTACGGCGCTCTCTTGAATTGAAAAAGGCCCGCACGGAGGCGGGCACAACAAACAGACGATAGATGGCTTAGAAGATATAGAAACCTTCTTCACCGAAATCGTCATCAAGTTCGTCATCATTTAAGAAATAATCCATATCCAGAAGTTCATCCTCGCTCATACGGCGAATGTCCTTGGATGTCATACCTTCTGGGGGATTTTCCATGTGCAGAATTGCAATTTCAGTGACAAATTTGTCAGCAAAACAGGGCTGAAAATACTGATTTTGTCAGCGGGGATGGATGCTTGTCACCAATTCACATTTTCTGGTCTGTCACCCGGAGCTATAACAAGGTTGTATTTGAGGAAGTGCTGAACAGTTTGCTATAAGATTAAGCAGATTATCCTTAAAGGTTCTGGTCAGATTTGCTTATCTTGCGGCAGCAGCTGGGAGACATTCCTGTTATTTTTTTAAAGGTCTGGGAAAAGTAGCTGGATGAGGAAAAACCACAGGTGCGGCTGATGACAGAAAGAGAGTAGTCTGTGGTCGTCAGCAGTTTTTCTGCCTTTTTCACACGGGCATGCATGAGATAGCTGATGGGAGAGACTCCATATTCATTGGTAAAGGTATGTACCAGATAATATTTATTCACGTGTGAAAATTTTGCCAGCTGCTCCAGGGAGATGTCATCCCCACAGTTCTGGTCAATGTAGCGTCGCACGGAATCACAGAGGTGGGACGTTTTTTTATTTACAGGGCTGAGAATTGTAGAAAAATCAGTCTGGCGTCCAAAAAGGACAATGAGAATCTCCATCAGATTCTGGCAGATGGTTTCATAGCCGGGAGACCGGGTTTCGATTTCCCTAAGCAGTATTTTTAAATAGAAGTTGACGGTATCCTTGATTTCCTTGAAATTTACAATACAGAAGTTCTCTGCGGAAAGTTCCAGACCTTCGATTCCCAAAACAATATATTTTAGCGGGTTGGCATTAAAACCAAGCTCCGTGTGGGACACATTGGGATTGATGACCACCAGATCGTTGGCAGAAACCGGGAAAATATTGTCTTCTACCTGAAACTGTCCCATGCCTTCGATTACATAGAAAAGTTCAGAGCAGTAATGGGTATGGGGCGTACTGATCCAGTCACCACCGTAGGTTGCAGAGGAAACATATAAAAGTCTTGCTTTATCTTTTGTCAAATACTCCTTTGGAGTGGAGATATCGAAACGTTCATTTCCCATAAAAACCTCCTAAAAAACCCCTAAAAAACCCCTTTGTTGTCATTATACTACGAAAAAAAAGTATTGTATTGTGTTAAATTGTTGCAAATTATCAATATCTTGCTCGACAATATAATAAAACAGAAAACAATGACATCATCATTTTGTACATCGAATGTGGAATTAATAAATAAAAACAAGATAAAATGACGAAAAATATATATAAAATTTGAAAGAATAATTAAAAATAACAAATAATATATATAAAAACCGCAATAAATTACAAAAATATAACAATATAGAAATTGAATAGGAGGATAGATAAAGCTATAATGAAACCATCAACAAACGAAGTATTGTTTTAAAGGAGGATACAATATGAGAAAGAAATTAGCATGTACATTGCTTGTTACTGCGATGACCGCTGTTACACTTGCAGGCTGTGGCAGCAGCAATAATGCGGCAGGTGACCCTGCATCTAATGATGCAGCCAAGACAACAGAGAGCACAGAAGAGTCTGTTACAGAAGTGGAAAGTACAGCAGAGACGGAAGTAGTCGATGGTGAAGAAGTTCTCACTGTATGGTGCTGGGATCCAACCTTCAATGTATATGCAATGAAACAGGCTGAGGCAATTTACCAGAAAGATCATCCCAACTTTAAACTGGACATTCAGGAGAAGGTTTACACTGACATTGAGCAGAGCATCATTACCGCTGCTGAGGCTGGTAACTATGACACACTGCCTGATATTTTCTTAATGCAGGATAATTCTTTCCAGAAAAACATTGCAAATTATCCTGAAGTTTTCACAGAGTTATCCAATTCCGGTATCAACTTTGATGATTTCTCCGGTGGTAAATTAGGAGATTCTACCGCAGATGGCAAACACTACGGTATTCCTTTCGATAATGGTGCATCCATTATGGCAATCCGTTCTGATATGGTAGAGAAGGCTGGTCTTACCGTAGAGGACTTCAAAGACACAACTTGGTCTGGGTTCATGGATCTGGCGAAAAAGGTTGTTGACGCAAACGGAGTACCAATGCTGACAAGCTCCGGCGGTTCTGAGATTGTTATCGAAATGTTACAGTCCGCAGGTGCATCTCCTATCGTTGATGGCAAGGTTTGCATGGTTGACAATGAAGCTCTGAGAGAAGCAATCAAAGTTTACAAAGAGTTAATTGATGAGGGTATTATGGTTGACTACACCGACTGGGATCAGTACATTGCATCCATGAACAAGGGTGATGCTGCCGGTGTTATCCAGGGATGCTGGATCATGTCTTCCATTCAGGCTGCAGAAGATCAGTCCGGTAAATGGGCTGTCGTAAATATGCCTGCTTTAGACGGTATTGATGGTGCTACTAATTATGCAAACTGCGGTGGTGCAAGCTGGGCGGTATCTTCCAACTGTCAGAACACCGAGTTAGCATTTGATTTCCTTAAGTCAACCTTTGGTGGCAGTGTTGAATTGTATGATGACCTGCTTCCTAACGCTGGTGCAATCTCCAGTTATCTGCCGGCAGCTCAGTCTGACATTTACAACCAGACCTCTGATTTCTATGGCGGACAGGCTGTATACAAAGACATCGTTGAGTTCGCAGCCAAAGTTCCCGCTATCAACTATGGTGCATACTACAATGACATTAGAAGTGCACTGACCGATGCAATCACTAACGTAGTACAGAATGGTGCTGATATTGATGAAGAAATTCAGAACGCACAGGATACTGTTGAGTTTAACATTAGTGAATAAGTAAGTAAAAAATGAGCCAGTACCGGGGATGCAGCGTATTGCGTTCCCGGTATTTTTTCACAGGAGAATTTATATGAAACAGAAGAAAGCAAAAATGAGTTTGGAAAAAAAGCATAACCTGACTGGATGGGCATTCTTGATTCCGGCTGCACTTCTTATCTTTATCTTTTGCTTTTACCCCATGATTCAGGCAATCATACTGTCTTTTTCTAAAAAAGGATCAGGCTTTGTAGGGCTGGCAAATTATCGGAGAATATTAAAGGATAAGACCTTTCAGCAGTGTTTGTTTAATACCGTATTTTACTTTATTATCCAGGTACCGGTCATGTTGATTCTGGCACTGGGACTGGCACAGCTTTTGAACAGTCCGAAGATTAAAGGAAAGAGTATTTTCCGTACTCTGATTTTTCTTCCCTGTGCAACGTCTCTGGTATCTTATTCTATGATTTTTAAATTTTTATTTGCCCAGGACGGTCTGGTAAACCATATCATCATGGCATTGGGATTTGCCAGGGTAGACTGGTTTCAGAATGCATGGGCAGCCCGTTTTGTTATCATTGTTGCATTGATCTGGAGATGGACAGGATATAATATGGTTTTCTATCTGGCAGGATTGCAGAATATAGATTATTCCGTATATGAGGCAAGCTATATTGATGGAGCGACCCCTTTCCGGCAGTTTATGAAGATTACCATTCCTTTATTGAAACCCACCATTCTTCTGACTGCCATTATGTCAACCTCCGGTACGTTACAGCTGTTCGATGAGTCTGTCAACCTGACCTCCGGAGGACCTGGTAAATCCACCATGACACTGGCACACTACGTTTATAATATCTCCTTCGTGGAAACACCAAAATTTAACTACGCAGCGGCAATTTCCGTATTTATCCTTGTGAGTGTGGCATTCCTCTCTGCAATCCAGATGAAAGTAGGTGACAAACGTGACTAAAGTAAAAACAACCATCTCTTATATTATTTTGATCGTTGCCAGTTTTCTGTCGGCGTTTCCCCTGTATTATATGATTTGTGGGGCAACCAACTCCAGTATTGATATTGTCCGGGGTAAACTGTTACCAGGCACTTATCTGATGGAAAATTATCAAAGTCTCATTGCTAACCAGAATCTGGGACGTGCCATGTTCAATTCCTTCCGCAACGCCATTGTGATTACCGTAATCGCATTGCTGGTCTGCTCCATTGCGGGATATGGATTTGAGATTTACCATGATAAGGGCAAAGATCTTCTGATGAGTATACTGCTTCTTGCCATGATGCTTCCCTTTGTTGCCATTATGATCCCTTTGTTTAAATTGTTTTCTTCCTGGAAACTGGTCAACACTTGGATTGCACTGGCACTGCCTTCGATTTCTACACCTTTTCTCATTATGATGTTCCGACAGGCAGCCCGTTCTTTCCCCCACGATATTATCGAGGCGTCTCGTCTGGAGGGACTTAGTGAGATCAAAATTTTCTTTACTATGTTTCTGCCAATTATGAAGTCAACCTACGGCGCAGCCATGACTGTAACCTTTATGAACGCATGGAATAACTACCTGTGGCCCACTATTATTTTACAGGACAGCAATCAGGTTACCATGCCAATGCTGGTTGCTAACTTAAAGAGTGGCTACAGCGTAGACTACGGTATGTTAATGTTGGGTGTATTGATTTGTACCCTTCCTACCGCAGTTATCTTTTTAAGCTTACAAAAAAGTTTTGCCAATGGAATTGCAGGAGCAGTGAAGTAATGAATCGAAAATATTGTCTGGATAAAAAAGAATGGGAGAGGGCGCAGGCTGCCCTTCTTCTTGCAAAGCGGTTTGGACTCATTGAGGATGACGGCATAGAGGCTTTGGAGAAAAGACGGGCTAAGAAAAATGAGGAAAAGTCCCTTTATGGTGTACGATTTTATTCCCCGCCCATGTATCTTCAATATGAACTCACACGCTTTAAGCTGGATTTCGTGCAGCCCTCGGAACAGATAAAAAAGCTGGGTGTCTGTCCCAGCTTTACAGAGGAAGAAAAGAGGGCGTTTTATGAAAATAACCAGGATCTGTTTGGACGCTATCATGGGGATTTGTTTGATTATGAGGATGTCCGCCAGATTATCGAAAAAAGACTGAGGGAGGATGCCTATGATAAGCTCATACAGGACATATTATGTCAATTGCAAAACCGGGAGTGACACCAATGACGGGATGTCTATGGATTCCCCTTTTGCCAGTCTTTTTCCCATAAACACATTGACACTGAATCCTGGTGACAGGGTACTGTTAGCCAAAGATTCTATTTTTACAGGGCAGTTTCTGCAGATTAAAGACAGTGGGACGAAAGAGCATCCCATTGAGATCGGTTCTTATTCCCCAACAGGAGAGGAGGGGGAAAACGCTCCTTTGATTGCAACCGGGGGGCAGGGCATCTGGTATCAGGACTATGGCATACCGTTGGATTCCCCCACCCATGTTTATCAAGGATATGTGTCCTCCGCCGTGCTTTTGTATGATGTAGAGCATGTGGTTATCCGTGATATTGAGATTACAAACCGGGCAGGGGAGATTCTGGGGGAAAGCTACAGCGCTCCGCATAAAATGAATCGTACAGGTGTGGCTGTAGTAGCAAAGGATAAGGGTGTACGCAGCGGTATCACCCTGCGGAATCTTTCTATCCATGATGTGAATGGTAACGTCTACGACAAGCATATGAATAATGGCGGCATTTATATGACTGCATTAAAGCCTGCCGATGAAGAAGCTACCGGAGTGGCACGTTTTAAAGATATTACAGTGGAAGGCTGTTTTGTATACAAGACCAGCCGCTGGGGTATTGCCGTAGGATACACATATGCCCATGATAAATTCCGGGGAGCGGAACTGTCCACAGATATTTTTATGAAATACGGACATGAAAATATGGTCATCCGGGACAATTATGTGAAAGCCGCAGGTGGTGATGGCATTACTGCAATGTATGCTCTGCGTCCTTTGGTGGAACACAATACAGCAGACTCTGTTGCCTGTGAGATTAATGACAGGATTTACAGCTGGCCGGAGAACCGTGCCGGAAAAGTGGCAGCGGGCATCTGGCCCTGGAAGTGTAAGGATGCCCTGTTCCGCTATAATGAAGTGGCAGACACTAGATTGAACCAGGACGGAATGGCTTACGATGCAGATTCCGGTGATGGCACTATTTACGAATATAATTACAGCAGACAAAACGAAGGTGGATGTATTATGTTTTGCTTACAGGAGGCAATTCACAATACATTCCGCCATAATGTGAGCTTTGACGATCTTGGAGGCACAGTGAGTCCGTCAGAAAACCCGGATGCCTTACTTGCCCATAACACTTTTTATGTAAGGAAGGGAGTGCCCTTTATTCGTAACAAAATGGATGGTGGGGCTTATACCGAGGAAGATAACACAATCATCCCATTGTAAACCGCTGCTGCAATGACTTATTTTTTCAGGAGGTAAGATACCAATGAGTTTAAAAGAAGGAAGGGTAACCATTCCCACTAACCTGGATGTGGTGCCTGAAACCATAGAACTGATGAAACGCTGGGGAGCCGATGCTATTCGTGACTGCGACGGCACCCAGTTCCCGGAGGATCTGGTCAAGACTGGGGCAAAAATATATGCAACCTATTATACTACCCGAAAGGATAACGAGTGGGCAAAAGCAAACCCGGACGAAGTACAGCAATGCTATGTGATGACTGCTTTTTATACCGCAGTAAAGCCTGATCTTGAGATTCCACTTATGAAAGGCATTTCTAAAGACTTGATGATGGTCAATACCAGAGATGACATAAAACGGTGGTGGGAAGTCATTAACCGTTCTACTGCTGAAGTTGTGACGGTTGATCACTGGGAATATGACGAGGATAAGGGCTGTGTAGTCATTCATGATGCAGTTCCTTTCCATGAATATACTGTCAGCTTCTTAGCCTACATTATCTGGGACCCCGTGCACATGTATAATGCGGTCACCAATGATTGGAAAAACTTCGAGCATCAGATCACTTTTGATGTGAGACAGCCCAAGACTCATAAGTATTCCATGGAACGTCTTCGCAGATACTGCGCTGGGCATCCTTATGTAAATGTAATCCGTTATACTACCTTTTTCCATCAGTTTACCCTGATGTTTGATGAGTTAAGAAGAGAAAAATATGTGGACTGGTACGGTTATTCTGCCTCTGTCAGCCCTTATATCTTAGAACAGTTTGAAAAGGAAGTGGGCTATAAGTTCCGTCCTGAATATATCATTGACCAAGGCTATTACAACAACCAGTACCGCGTGCCAAGCAAGGAGTTCAAGGACTTCCAGGCATTCCAGCGCAGAGAAGTTGCCAGACTTGCCAAAGAGATGGTTGACATTACTCATGAGTACGGCAAAGAGGCAATGATGTTTCTGGGTGATCATTGGATTGGAACTGAACCGTTTATGGAGGAGTTTTCCACCATCGGTCTGGATGCTGTGGTAGGCAGTGTGGGAAATGGCAGTACTCTTCGTCTCATCTCTGATATTGAAGGTGTCAGATATACGGAGGGAAGATTTTTACCTTATTTCTTCCCTGATACCTTCCATGAGGGCGGTGACCCGGTGAAGGAGGCAAAGGAGAACTGGATTACCGCAAGGCGTGCTATTCTGCGAAAGCCTATTGATAGAATTGGTTATGGAGGATATTTGAAACTGACCTTGGATTTCCCGGAATTTCTTGACTATGTGGAGAATATGTGCAATGAATTCCGTGAGTTATATACCAATGCAAAAGGAATTACTCCCTATTGTGTCAAGAAAGTAGCTGTTTTGAACAGCTGGGGCAAGATTAGAAGCTGGGGATGCCATATGGTGCACCATGCCCTGTACCAGAAACAGAATTACAGCTATGCGGGAATCATTGAGGTGTTAAGCGGTGCACCCTTTGATGTACATTTTATTTCATTTGACGATATTCTGGCAGAACCGGAACTTCTCAAAGACCTGGATGTGGTTATTAATGTGGGAGATGGGGATACTGCCCACACAGGTGGCAGCATTTGGGAGAATGCTGCCGTATCTTCCGCTATCCGTGAGTTTGTATACAACGGAGGCGGCTTTATCGGTGTCGGCGAGCCTTCCGGCCATCAGTTCCAAGGGCACTATTTCCAACTTGCAGATATGCTTGGTGTGGAAAAAGAAACTGGGTTCACCTTAAATTATGATAAATACAACTGGGAGGAACATCCGGATCATTTCATTCTGGAAGATATCACGCAAGCCGTGGATTTCGGTGAGGGCAAGAAGAGCATCTTCGCTTACGAAGGTACAGAAATCTTGGTACAGCGGGAGAAAGAAGTGCAGATGGCAGTTCATGAGTTTGGAAAGGGACGCTGTGTTTATATCAGTGGGCTGCCGTATAGCTTTGAGAACAGCCGTATCCTATACCGCAGCATCCTGTGGAGTACCCACGGTGAGAAGGAGCTGCACCGGTGGTTCAGCTCCAACTTCAACGTTGAAGTGCATGCCTATGTGAAAAATGGCAAATTCTGTGTGGTCAATAATACATATGAACCCCAGAAAACTGTAGTTTACCGTGGCGATGGCAGCAGCTTTTCGCTGGAGATGGAAGCAAACGAGATCAAATGGTATAACATTTAATACATCAATCTGCTTATATAATGATTCAATAAGGCTAATGCCATATCAGGGAATTGGTTTCCTGGATGGCATTAGTTTTTTATGTGTTTAGGAGTCTTTTAGGTTCACTTGTTAAAAGAATACCTGAATATGAAATAAAATAACAATATAGGAGAGGGAAAATATGAACGATTATTTAGGCAATTTGACTACGGAAAGTGTTAACGAGAGAACAAAACATATTGATGAATGCAGTACGACAGAGATCCTTATGCTGATCAATGAGGAAGACTCCCTTGTTGCAGGAGCTGTAAAGGAGACGATCCCTAAGATTGCAGCAGCGGTTGATACTATTGTAGATCCTATGAAGCGAGGGGGAAGACTCTTTTACTTTGGCGCAGGAACATCCGGAAGGCTCGGTGTCTTAGATGCTTCTGAATGTCCTCCGACTTATGGTGTGGATCCGGAGCTTGTACAGGGATATATTGCCGGAGGCGATACGGCTCTGCGTACGGCAGTGGAGGGCAGTGAAGATAGTGAAGAACTTGGAGAAAGCGAGATTGCAAAGCATCATATCACAGAGGATGATGTTGTAGTCGGGATTGCAGCAAGCGGAAGAACTCCCTATGTGATTGGAGTTATCCGTAAGGCAAGGAAAGTGGGAGCATACACCATCGGAGTTACGACAAACTCTCAGAACATGCTGGAAAGAGAAGTGGATATATGTATTGCACCGGTTGTAGGTCCGGAGGTTGTGACAGGCTCCACGAGAATGAAGTCAGGAACGGCACAGAAATTGGTTTTAAATATGCTTACAACAACAACAATGATAAAGCTTGGCAAAGTATATGGCAATCTGATGATAGATCTGAAGGCTTCAAATGAAAAGCTTGTAGACCGGGCTGAAAGAATATTCTGCAGCGTGACAGGGGCTGACAAAGAAACCGCGGCTGATTTCCTTGATAAGGCACAGAAGGATACCAAGCTTGCAATCATGATGTATCTGTCAGGCATGGAAAGCTCGGATGCAAAACATATTCTGGAAACAAATAACGGTGTTTTGAAACTGGCATTGAAAAATATCATGCGGGAATAACAGGGGGGATAAGAATGAAAGGAAAGCTGGCAAAATTAGGGCACGACATATGGAAAGCAAGAACAGTATATCTGTTGATACTCCCGGTTGTGGTTTATATGCTTTTGTTTAAATACTGGCCGATGTACTGGCTGAAGATTTCATTATATGATTACAAGATTTACAAAGGATTTGATGGAAGTAAGTTTGTAGGATTTGCTAATTTTATAAAGCTGTTTAAGGCAAAAGACTTCTGGCAGATGATCCGGAATGTTGTGATGCTGAATTTCTGGTCTTTGATTTTATGTTTTCCGGCACCGATTATTCTGGCTATCATGCTGAATGAGTTACGACTCTCAAAAGTAAAAAAAATAGTACAGACGATTACATTCCTGCCACATTTTATTTCCATGGTAGCTTTCGTGGCACTGGTGACAGCATTTCTTTCACCGTCAACAGGAACCATTGGATCTATCATGAAATTCTTCGGAATGGAGCCAATTTGGCTTATGGGTAATCGCAGCCCTCTGGAATGCATATATGGAACCGTTGATGTACATCAGCGATTTTAATAAATTTACTTTGCAGCAGGTATTACAGGATATTGTATTGAATGCAGATGCAGTAAAATATGAACTTGGTAGTGCGGCATCAAATACCGTAACAGGAGCAGCACTTGCAGATCAGTTAAAGAATGCAGTTTTGATCGTATCCATGATTCCTATGCTCATTATCTATCCATTTATTCAGAAATACTTTGTAAAAGGTGCAACACTTGGTGCAGTAAAAGGTTAAACATAATGACAGCAAAGACTGTCTTATGCATATAAGAAAGGGAGGACCGAATATATGAAAAAAAGAATTGTAGCGACTATGTTAACAGTATCAATGGCAGCAGGACTTGTTGCAGGATGTGGCAGCAAAAGTTGCTTCCCAGCAGCTGCCGGATGTCATTATCCTTCAGGCAGGAAATGCACAGGAGCTGATCGAAGAAGGCGCAATCATCCCAATCACAGAATATCTTGAAAAAGCGAGGGGCGTGGTATACCGAAGCCATTTCAGATGTATGGAACACCGTATACGGACATGGATGCACTCTATGATTGCCTGAAAAAAGAAATTACAGAGGAAAATATCGCATTCCGCAAGAGGACTTTTGTACCTTTTGTTGGAAAATACAAAGGGGAAGTATGTTTTGGAGTGGAATATGAGCCGTTAAGTAACACTATTGACTTTATCCCGATTGCATTAAAGACTTTAAAGGCGATCAAGGACTTAAATCCGGAGAAGTTCGCTTACCGTATCCAGGAAGAAGAGAATCATCTGGATGCCCTGATTGGAGACCATTCGGGTTACGATTATCTGGAAGGTAAGAGAACATTGGAAGAAGTACTTTTGAACTGGAAGGCACAGTCTGCCCTGTTTGAAGAAAAGGCAGCAGAATATTATTTGTATTAGGAAATGACGATGGTAAAGTATTATATTGGGATTGATGGGGGCAGCGCATATGCAATCGGAAGAGATCTGCTCCATGAAGTTGTCATGGAATGGGATGGAAGAAAGGAAAAGACAATCCTGACAAAGGCAGTTTTTGCAAAGATCGGGATTACTTCTATTCCGGAAATGATTGCTTATATCTATGATAAAAAGCATACCAAAAGGGAGATAGCGATGATTGCATCCATTCTGACAGATGGGGAACTTCTTGCTCTTGAGTCTGTACAAGAGATACTTGAAAATGGTGCAAAAGAGCTGGTTTCCTGTGTAAAGGCAGTAGCAGCGCAATTGCATGTGCCGGAGGGGGAACAGATTCCACTTGTGCTTGCAGGAAGCACGATACGGAAGAATAAAGTATATCAGGATATATTTGCGCAGAAATTAAAAAAAGAGCTTCCGCAGATACAGATTGTGGAAGCCGGGAAGGATGCTGTGCATGGGGCGGTTGAGCTGCTTATGGAGAAAATAGAAGATCAGAAATGATCTTTTACGGACAAAGATTTGATCACATTATAACTTTTCTCCAGATTTCCTTCGATTTTCTGATAGTCACGGTTGGCAATCACCGTGAATAGAACATCAGCCAGACACAGCTGGGCGATTCGGGAACTCATGGCACCACTTCGCTTGAAAATCTCGGGAGAGTTCAGCCGCTTTTGATAAAGTGTTGTTCGTATATTTTGTGATGGCAACGGTGGATGTATGGTTCTCTTTCAGAACATGGACCGTTTTGATGATCTCGGAGGTTTCTCCGCTATTAGAAAAAATAAGGGCAATATCATCTGCCGTGCTGGTAGAAGCATAGGTCATGGAAATGTGAAAATCACTGGTATAAGTGACATTAAAGCCAATGCGGAGAAGTTTATAATAGAGGTCCATGGCAACCAGTCCGGAAGCACCGAGTCCGAACAGGCGGATAGACCTGGCATGGATTACAAGTTCGGCAACTTTTTCCAGCAGAGATTCATCCAATAACTGATACGTCATATGGATTGCTGATGCACTGCTGTTGCAGACATTTTTGGCAATAGCGGAAATAGAGGAACATTCATGAATATCAGAAAATTCAATTGCATTTTCATCAGCCTCTTCTTTTGCGTTATTAATTTCATTAAAAAGGGCATTCTTGAGACTTTTCATGCCATCATAACCAAGGGATTTGCAGAAACGTACCCAGGCACCCTGGCTTGTCTTAGACAATTTTGCAAGTGTTGCTAAAGGATAGTGGAAGATTGCCTCTTTGTTATTCAGAAAAAAATCTGCAGCGCGCTGCTCTGATTTGCTGATATCGGGATATATTTTTTTTACTTCCAGTTCAATCGTTGCCATAGTGAACCCATACCTTTCCGTATATTTTTGTATACCAATAAAAGTCCCTGATCGACCTTTTGAGTTAAACTATAATAATATTATTATAGTTTAACTGCAAGAAAAAAACAAGGAAGCAGTTTAGGGAAAAATGCATGCATGGTATCTACTGACAGTTGATTTTGCATCAAGAAAAAACAACTAACACATGCTTGAAAAATCAACTATTGGTTTTATAATGGAATTAAAAAACGAAATGAGTGACGCGGAATGTTTGATATCATGACAATGGCAGAAAACATTAAAGCATACCGTAATAATAAGGGACTGAACCAGTATGAATTTGCGGAGAAATTAGGAATCAGCCCACA
>OBLI01002559.1_pt1 | contig 15209 bp, 10 predicted proteins | sample 1519701 | NCBI WGS metagenome assembly OBLI01 (sample SAMEA3663005, study PRJEB22513) | pig gut metagenome | biome: pig gut; feature: pig-associated habitat; material: faeces | place: France | collected 2012 | reverse complement strand
AACCCTATTATGGGTTGAATAAACTTTATAAACGAACACGGATTGGACGGATAAATAGAGCGATAGCGATGACGATAGCGATAGCTTTATTTTCGAACACGGATCTAACGGATTGAACGGATAGTTGCTGTGAGCAATGAGCAATAATCCCAAACTAGAATCCTAAAGAAAAATCTATAACCAAATGATAGTTCATGCGACAAGATATTCGTGCAATTCGTGTAATTCGTGTTCAAAAACAAAATCCGTTCTATCCGTGTTCAAAAACTCTGAAATGGGTTGAACCAATTTGTCAAAGTTGTCAAAGTTGTCAAACTCATTTTAATATGAGGATTTCATAAAGAGCAGTATCGATACAAAATCGGTACTGCTCTTATCTATTTATCGTTCATCACATCTTCTTCAGCATCTCAACAAGTGCTTTGCGGGCTTCAGACCATGTGGCGAAGTTGTCGGCATTGAGGGTGATAGCATCGTTGGAGACAAGAGAGTCGTCGTCAACGAGATAGAGGATGCAGGGCTGACATTCGCCAGAGGCGATCATCTGGTCGAGGATCTGTTGTGCCTTGCCTATCTTCTGCCATGCCTGGAAGGTGGCTTTAGCGCCAGAATGAAGGAAGAAGGTGTGCTGGATAGTGTCGGTATGCTGATTGGGGATGACCATTGCGTATTCCTTACCTTCAGCTGTGCGCTGAATTCTTACAGGCGAATACTTGATTGACTTGGCTGGGTCGTCTCGGTTGACGCCAAGATTGATGGAATATGGCGAACCTGGGAGTTCGACTATGCTGCGCTTGAAGCCAATTTCGGGTGCCAAGTACATATTAGTCGGATCCATCACCTCGGTGCCATCGACAATGTAGTTGTAGCAATAGACATCGGGGACGATATCTGCCAAAGTGACCTCCCACACTCCTACCGAGTCGCGCTGCATTGGCATAGGTGCAGTGAGCATTTCGCCAGAAAGCAGCACCTCTTGGGCATTCTCAGCCTTGATACGGAAGGTGACGTTGCCTTGACCGAACTCGGGCGATGTGACCTGAGGTGGGAAGAGGCGGGACATCATGATGAGCGGATTGAATTCCTCCTCGTCGCCTTTCAGTTCAGGCAAAGGCATTCCGCCATCAGACATTGCAGCAGTAGCCTTTTCCTTGTTGAAAAGCAGAGGCATGGTTTGGGCAAGGAAGTACTTGGCATTCATCCATGTATGCCCGAATTTTCCTTTGGTAAATTCGAGCATGTGGTTGATGCCTTTCTTGCGGAGAAACTCGATGTAGTCGTGGCTGGTCTTGTAGAGAAGATCGTCGGTGCCGATGCCGAGCCAAAAGAGGTTGATCTTGCTGTTGGTCTCTTTGGCATGGTCATAGACGTATGGCAGTTGGGTCGAGGTGAACGAACTGTAAGAGCAAAGATAAGAGAACTTGTCGAGATTCATCAGTCCATTGCTCAATGCCTGATTGCCTCCACGCGAGAATCCACCTATCGCACGATGTTCGGCATCGTTGATGGTGAGGTAGTTGGCCTCGACATACGGCATGAGGTCATTGATGAGATCTTTGCTGAACAGGTCCATAGCAAAGTCGGCTGGTTGATCCATTAACTTCACAGGATTGCCGTAGGGCAGCACGATGATCATCTCCTCGGCCTTGCCCTCGGCAATGAGGTTGTCGATGATGGTGTTCATGCGTCCTACCTTATAATATACCTCCTCGGTGTCGGTAGTTCCTGAGATGAGATAGAAGACTGGATAACGTTTATTGTCGGCAGGATTGTAGGATGCTGGCGTGTAAATCAGTGCATTGTTATAGCAGCCGATGGTCGAAGAATAATAAGTGACGTAATCGACCTTGCCTTGCGGATTCTGCGACTGATAGGCATGAATCAGCGGATTGTCCTTACCTGGGATATCGAGAAGTGAGTTCTTGAATCCCTCATTGGGGAAATACTGAACGTTCTGGGGATCCATGACACTCACGCCATCGACCACGAAGCAATAGGGATAAATGTCGGGGGCAGCAGGACCAAGAGTGAGAGTCCACAGACCCGACACAGAGTCTTTCGCCATGGCGTGGCTGCCAGCAAACTGCACTTTGACCTCGACGTTCTTGGCATTGTCGTTACGATAGTTGAAAGTCACTGTTCCGTCGGGATTGACCACAGTCGATGCTGGGTCGGCTGGTTGCGGTGTCTGCGAACAAGCTGCAAAGAGCATTGCAGCCGATAGATAAAGGTAATGTTTCATTTTTGAAATAAATAATAAAAAAGCAGTGTATTGAAAAAAAATATCTTATAAGCGCAACAACATTGCAGTTGTTTTGCCAAAGAAATATATTTATGCACTTTCAGGTCGCAGGATTGAAAACACCTTCACATCTTAACATCTTCACACGTTCAGGAATTCGCGAATCTGTGACAGATGAGCGCGTGCCGTTTCGATGCCGAGCTGATGAACGGCACGCATCTTGGCTTCGTTCTGTTCGATGCGTCCGATGTCGAGGCTGTGAGGAGGGAAAATCAACAATGTCTTGCCGAGGCGTTCCTGTTCGAGCACATAGTCGAGCTGGCTGTTGTACATTTCGTGGCGATGAGCCATTGCCTCGACCACCTTCGGATACTTGCGCATGATGAGCTTGAACAGAGGCATGAGCGAAGTCTTCTTCTTGCGATAGTCGCGAGGCTGGGTGAGCACGACAATGTTCTTCTCGTAGCCCTTCTCCTGCCAGTGGCGCAGAGGAATAGCATCGGACATGCCGCCATCGAGCATAGTGAAGCCATCGAGCGTCACAGGCTTCGACACCAGAGGCAAGGAAGCTGACGCACGGATCCAGTCGAGCGTCTGGTCGGTCACTTCATCGATCTGTCGATAGACAGGCTTGCCCGTGTACACATTGGTACACACCACCTCGAACACCATCGGGTTGGCCTTGAAAGCCTCGCGGTCGAAATAATCGACATAGGTCGGGATATAGTGGTAGGCATAGTCGGCACCGATGAAATCGCCAGTCTTGATGAGATTGCGTACGCTCATGTATTTAGGGTCGTTGCGCAAGAGGACATTGTAGCGCAAGGCTCGTCCGACCTGACGCGACTTGTAGTTGCAGCACAGGCATGCGCCAGCCGAGACACCCACCATGCCATCGACAGTGATGCCTTCTTCGAGCAAGACATCGGCAATACCCGTCGAGAAGAGTCCTCGCATGCCTCCTCCCTCAAAAACAATTCCAGTTTTCAAAATTCTATTATGTTTTCTTTGTACAAAACTGTGCAAATATAGCACATTTGGCGAATAAAACCAAAAAATATTTGGACTATTTGCAAGAATTCACTACTTTTGTCACTGTTTTAACACTTACCTTATAATAATATGAAGAAAATTATTGGTGGCTTTATGGTTTTATCGGCATGTCTCACAGGCTGCAATGATGGCACTATCAATGCGGATTTCCGCCTTCGTGCCGTCGATCATCCGATTGCGGATGCTGTAATCGAACAGAAAGTGAATGAACTCTATGACAAGATGAATCCGCAGGAGCGTCTTGCGCAGTTGCATAGCATGTATCTTGCCGATCTGTTTGGCAAGGATGGCAAACTCGACACGTTGAAGTGCCGTCAGCTCATCCCGAATGGCGTGGGTCACTTCTCGCAATATGAAGTGAACCCACAAAGTTGGACACAACACTTACTGTTCATATGCGAAGAAGAACATTAGAAGAAAAGTTAGAAGCTATTAGATTAGTAGAGGAGGGCAAGGCTCATCGGCGACTGGCTCATGTTTATATGCATCATTACCTGAGAAGTTTTCTCTTAATGATATCCTTCCCTTATATCGAAATAAGAAATCTGCACAATCGGCAATTTCTGTTTTAGTAAAAAAGGATCTTGTTCAAAAGGTTGAAAGTATCACTCGGATCTCATCAATGGTATCTCCGACATGGCTCGCAATGCCGGTTTGGAGGTGGAGATGGGCGACATGTTTGCAGTGAATATTTCTTGTCCCGCCATTGCCATCAGCTATTCTCAGCAATGACCGACACCCTCAAACCGCTTAATGATAGTGCAGGAATGAGAGTGCCGGGCTGTGATACATCGCGACTGCTGCCGCAGTTGGCGAAGTGTGCGGAATTTCTTATTTAACCCACCAAGTTATTGTTGGTCGAAATAATCGTTGAGAGCTTCCACGGATTCGGGGGTGATGTCGGTGATGTCGCGCTTTATCTCACCATGCTCCATCAGCAAGATGCGTGTGGAGATATCGATGGTGTGAGTGAGATTGTGCGAACTGATGATTATCGTCGCTCCCGTGGTCTCTCGATATTCCTTGATGATATGCTTGAGCAGGTTCTGACTCGACGGATCGAGGAAGTTGAACGGTTCATCGAGGATGAGGAGTCGCGGATGTGTGATGAGGGCAGAGATGATTCCCACCTTCTGCTTGTTGCCCGCCGAGAGATTGCGGATGAGGACATTGCGTCCGAATACCTCGCCTCCGGTGAACTGTTCAAAAGCTGATGAACGCTCATTGACTTCTTCTTTAGTGAGCGACGACACCTTACCGATGAAACTGAAATACTCCTCGGGAGTGAGGAAGTCGATAAGGAATCCGTTGTCGATATATGCACCGGTGAACGTCTTCCAGTCTTCGCTCTTCTGGACATCGATGTTGTCGAGGGTAACATTGCCCTGGTCGGGCTTAAGCAGGTCGAGCAGCAGTCGGAAGAGCGTTGTCTTTCCCGCACCGTTGTTTCCTACAAGTCCGATAATCTCACCACTTCCTATTGAGAGTTGTGGGATGTCGCAGGCACATTTCTCGCCAAACGACTTCTTTAGATTCTGTATTTCAATCATAACCTCATTCCTCATTCCTCATTCCTAATTCCTTAAACTATCCCCCTGCCGTGGCAGTTCTTGAATTTCTTGCCACTACCGCATGGACATGGGTCGTTGCGTCCGGGGAGCTTGTCCTTAACGAGAGGAGTGCGTGGCTGCTGGGCACGAGTGTCGTGTGCGGCAGCTGCAGCCTGATTGGGATCCCGAAGCTGCTCCTCGTTGAGGTCGCGCTTGGTCTCGGTGTATTGAGGCTTCTGTTGGCGTGGCATCTCCTGCGGAGCTTCCTGTGGAGCCTGCTGCATTTCTGGAATGCCGCTGCGCATGAGAATGCTGACGATACGGTTGTTCATGTTGTTGACCATGTTGTCGAACAACTTAACACTCTCGAGTTTGAAGATGAGCAACGGGTCTTTCTGCTCGTATGACGCATTCTGCACACTGTGCTTGAGTTCGTCGAGTTCGCGCAGGTTCTCCTTCCAACTCTCGTCGATGAGATGCAGCAGGATCATCTTCTCAAACTGCTTGACGATGCTCTTGCACTCGGAGTCGTAGGCCTCCTTGAGGTTGCACGGGATATTATACATCCTGCGTCCGTCGGTGATTGGCACCATGATACGGTCAAATCTGTCGCCCTGGTTTTCATATACCTGCTGAATGATAGGCATAGCCAAAGCCTGTATGCGGTCGGTCTTGCGCTTGAAGGCTGCCATTACCTGCTGGAATGAGCCCTCGGAAAGATTGTCGTGCTTCTCGTTGTGGAACTGCTCGTCGGTGAACGGTACTTCGATACCGAAGATACGTATGAATTCCTCCTTGCATCCCTCGTAGTCGTTGTTCTCGATGATGTTGACAACACGATCCCAGATGGTGTTGGAGATGTCCATACCGATACGCTCTCCCATGAGTGCGTGGCGGCGCTTTTCATATACTACAGTGCGCTGCTTGTTCATCACGTCGTCGTATTCGAGCAAGCGCTTACGGATACCGAAGTTGTTCTCCTCTACCTTCTTCTGTGCACGCTCGATACTCTTGGAAATCATAGGACTCTCGATCATCTCGCCTTCCTTGAATCCGAAGCGGTCCATCACACTGGCGATACGCTCGGAGGCGAAAAGACGCATGAGTTTGTCTTCGAGAGATACATAGAAAACAGAAGAACCGGGGTCGCCCTGACGTCCGGCACGACCACGCAACTGGCGATCGACGCGACGGCTTTCGTGGCGCTCTGTACCGATGATGGCAAGACCTCCGGCAGCCTTCACCTCGGGCGATAGCTTGATGTCGGTACCACGACCAGCCATGTTGGTGGCGATGGTTACAGCACCCAGTCCGTTGGTGCTCTGTCCGGCAAGAGCCACGATGTCGGCCTCCTTCTGGTGCAACTTGGCATTCAGCACCTGATGAGGTATCTTTCTCATATTCAGCATCTTCGACAGAAGTTCTGAAATCTCCACTGATGTGGTACCGACGAGGGTGGGGCGTCCGCTTTCGCGCATCTTCTGAATCTCGTCGATAACGGCATTGTATTTCTCGCGTGCTGTCTTATACACACGGTCGTCCATATCCTTACGGGCGATGGGGCGGTTGGTGGGAATCTCAACGACATCGAGTTTGTAGATATCCCAGAACTCGCCAGCTTCGGTGGAAGCCGTACCGGTCATACCCGCAAGTTTGTGATACATACGGAAATAGTTCTGCAGGGTGATGGTGGCGAATGTCTGTGTGGCAGCCTCCACCTTTACGTGCTCCTTGGCCTCTACAGCCTGATGGAGTCCATCGCTCCAGCGGCGTCCCTCCATGATACGTCCTGTCTGCTCGTCAACGATTTTCACCTCACCGTCGATAACGACATATTCGTCATCCTTGTTGAACATGGTGTAGGCCTTGAGCAACTGCTGCAGCGTGTGCACACGTTCGCTCTGCACTGCATAGTGGTTGAGCAGGGCATCCTTCTTGTCGAGGCGTTCCTGGTCGCTGAGGTTCTCGTTTTCGAGAGCCGAGAGTTGTGAAGCGATATCGGGCAGCACAAACAGTTCCTTGTCGTTGACCTGCTTGGCGAGCCACTCCGTACCCTTGTCTGTAAGGTCGCACGAATTGAGTTTCTCGTCAACGACGAAGTATAGCGGTTTGATACACTCAGGCATGCGTCGGTTGTTATTTTCCATATATATCTCCTCAGTCTTGAGCATACCAGCCTTGATGCCCTCCTCTGAGAGATACTTGATGAGCGGTTTGTTCTTGGGCAGCGACTTATGAGAGCGATAGAGCGAGAGGAATCCCTCCTCAAGCAGTTTGGCATCGTTCTTAGCCTTACCCTCTGTGATTTTCTGCTTAGCCTCGGCGAGGTACTGAGTTGCGAGTTTGCGCTGCACATCTACAAGTTTCTCCACGAGTGGCTGATACTCCTCGAACATCTGGTCGTCGCCCTTGGGTACAGGACCGGAGATGATGAGCGGAGTACGGGCATCGTCGATAAGCACGGAGTCAACCTCATCGACAATGGCATAGTTGTGGGCACGCTGCACGAGGTCGTCGGGCGAGTTGGCCATATTGTCGCGCAGGTAGTCAAAACCGAATTCATTGTTAGTTCCGAATGTGATGTCGGCCTGATAAGCCATACGGCGCTCGTGGGAGTTAGGCTGATGCTTGTCGATACAGTCAACTGAGAGTCCGTGGAACATATAGAGCGGTCCCATCCATTCAGAGTCACGCTTGGCGAGGTAGTCGTTGACGGTTACGACATGCACACCATTGCCCGTGAGGGCGTTGAGGAACACCGGCAGTGTGGCGACGAGTGTCTTACCCTCACCGGTAGCCATCTCGGCAATCTTGCCCTGATGCAGAACGACACCACCGAAGAGCTGCACGTCGTAGTGGATCATCTCCCACTTAAGGTCGTTGCCACCGGCAGTCCAGTGGTTGTGGTAAATGGCCTTGTCGCCGTCGATGGTGATAAAGTCCTTGCGTGGGTCGGCAGCCAGGTTGCGGTCGAATTCTGTGGCAGTAACCACAGTCTCTTCGTTGGTGGCAAAACGCTTGGCTGTCTCCTTGACGATGGCAAATACCTCGGGCATCACCTCGTTGAGCTTATCCTCGAAGATGTCAAGGATTTCCTTTTCAATCTTGTCGATTTGTGCAAAGATGTCGGCACGCTCGTCGATGGGCGTATCCTCGATTTTTGCCTTCAGGTCGTCTATCTGCTTGCGTTGTGCAGTGACAGATTCCTGTATGTTCTTTCTTATCTCCTGTGTTCTTGCACGGAGAGCGTCATTGTCGAGATTCTCGATGTTAGGCGACATTGATTTCACCTTCTCCACGAATGGTTGGATGAGTTTCATGTCCCTTGTTGACTTGTCGCCGAAAAGCGACTTTAATAGTTTTGTAAGATTCATATTTTATTTCTTTTTTTATTCCTATAATGTAAAAACCGTGCAAAATTACGAAAAATATTCCGTAATCGTGCATAAATCGCTGATTATTTGCGTTTTTTAGTCAAAACAATGGTTCTGACGAGCATGCGTTGGGTGCTCTGATGCGTATTGACTTGGCAATTGTGGGTGCTATGCGGTCGGTTGTGACATTATCCACAATTCGTTCCGCCTTGACCCCGCTGCCAAACATTATTATAGGAAATTGTATGAATGAAGCACGCGAGAGTGTGTTCTCCATGTTGTCCTCATTGAGGATGCGCCAACCCGGATTTACCTCCACGAGGATGTCTCCGCAACGTTCCTGTGCGTATCCGTTGCGAATCTTGTAGATGTTGGGATTGGTGTTGGAGAGCAGTTGGAGTCCGGTATAAACCGAGCGTATGCCTGCCGACATGGCGAGGAATTCCTGTGCTCTTTGTGTTGCGTCGGCAATGCTGATACGCTTATTCTCAAGCAGTTGGTGGTTGAGGTATATCTGATTGCCGAAATAGGAATCCACATATCTTGCCTGTCCCCAAAGTGCTCCGTAATACATGTTGAGCAGGTTGGCAGTGCGGTTGATATAGAATATTCCTGTGGGCACCTTGTATCGTGTATAGTCATTGCCCTCCTCGTCGCAGTATCCTGTACTGGTTACTATATACAGCACGTTTTTCTGTCCCACGATGAGTTCTATGCCACTGATTAGTGCCGCAATTTGCTTGTCAAGTCTCACGTATGTGTCCTGCAACTCCAGTTGGCACTCGTTGACGGTGTTATGGTCGAAGTTGCCGGCATAGTAGGTGATATTCAGAAGGTCGGTAATACCGTCCTTGCCCATCTCTGTACTTTTTATGCAATGCAGGGCAGTCTTTGTCACATTTTCGTTGACGAGGGCACTTGCCTTGTATTCACGGTACCTGCGGTCGCTATTAAACTTATGCGAGAATGTGGTTTGTGCACTGCTTCCCATGAAATACGTGAAACTGCCCGTGAAATAGTTGTCGGGTGTCCACACCTTGTTGGCTATCTCCTTGGCGGCAGGATAGAGTCGGTTGTACTCCTTGGTCCATCCTGGTAGATCCTTGCCGTAGTATGTCGATGAGCACCACTCGCCGCTTTCGTCGTCAATCCATATAGCACCGTCGGCTGCATGCCCGGCAGACAGTACGGCAGCGTCGCGGGTAGGGGCAATAGCATATACGATGGCCTTACCCTGTGAAAACACCTTCAGTTCGTCGGCGATAGTACTGGTGAGCACATTCTTGGGTGATGTGCCTTTCAGTGTTCCGATACCCTTCGTTTTGTCGTCATCTACGCAATATACAGGTCGCAGGGTGTTGCGGTCGAGCCATCTTTCACCCACTATACTATTATAATAAGGTGTAGCTCCTGTCATTACCGACGTTATCGCCGATGCGCGGTCGATAGGTTGGAAAGGGTAGGAGGCATTGCTATATACCCGTCCTTCGGTGAGCAGTCTCTTAAACCCGTAGCTGCCGTAGAGTGGCGAGAACGCCTCCATATAGTCGGAGCGCAACTGGTCGATGGTGATGTTTACCACCAGTCGCGGCGCCGATTGTATCACCTGTGCGTCCATTCGTGCTGCATAGGCGAGGGCAACTAAAAGTGTAAGTGAAAACTGTCTTTTGTTCATAATTTAAAATGTGTAACACAACGAGTGAGCAATGATAATGCCACAAGATTCATACCCTCGGCATAGTTCTGCAATGCTCCTCCGATGAAAAACAGAATGATGAGTCCTGTTGAAATCTTCCAATAGAGTCGGTTCTGCGGCTTGCGCCATAGCCTTATGATGAAGAACAGGGGTAGGGGATTGAGCAACAGAATCTGGAGATTAGTGCTCGTGGTGGGATGCTGTGAGAAGATGAGTGCCAGGATGAATAATCCGGCAAGTCCCGTGATGAGCATAATCAGGGTATCCCAGATACGGAACACCTTTTTGCGGTGCAGTTCCAATCCCATTATTGCCAATGACAGGAACAGTAATATTAATGCGCACTCGACGGGAGTGAGCGGGAAAGGCTGTTCGACTATCTGCACTCCCGGAACAACGGCATTGCGCGATTCCTTGACGAGCGGTCGGAAACTTCCGTCACTCATTATCTGTGCCTTCTCGGCGTCAATCATCATATAGTCGGGCAGAAACTGTTGTTCCCTGCTTCCGATACGTCTGTCTGCCAAAAATCCGAGACATAGGTCAATACCGAATTTCGCCCATGGATATTTGTCGGTGTATTGGTGCAGCAGTTCGCGATAGCTCTGCTCCTGTGAGCTATTTATATATTTCACCTTACCATCGAGGTTGCGCTCAATCATGTCGCGTGCCCTGGTGGTGCAGTTGTCGTAGAAGCAGTTATAGCGATACACCTTGTTCTCGTCCTTATAGTTGACTGCGAGGGCATGATAGATGGCAGCCTTCTCCTGAGCGGTCATATTGATGACCTGTTCAGTGACCTGACTGCCCCTTTGCCGATATTCCTCTGCGAAGTACTTATAAGGACATACACCAAGTTCGTAATCGGTAAGTCCAAACAGGAATCGCAGTGAAAAGAACGGTCGGTTGAAGTTGAACACGCCATAATTGAACGTCAGGTCCTCCCCAGTGCGCAAATCGTGGTATCTGATGGCTGTATGCCCATAAAGAGCATAAATCTTAGTTCCCGGTGCACATGTCAGCAAACTGACCTCGATGGAGTCGGAGGGCTGAGAATAGGCTAACTGACTGACAATCAGCATGAAAATGCCGATGAATAGTCTCTTGTATATATCTTTTATCTTTTTCACGGTGCAAATTTAATGTCTTTTTTTGGAAAAACATTCGATTATCTCGATTTTTTTCAATAATTTTGCACCCTGAAATTGATTTTTAATAAAATGAACCTCATTATTGACGCAGGAAACACCTGTCTCAAGTTGGCGGCATACAAGGGTGACGACCCCGTGGAAATAAGCCGTATGGACTACGACGAATTGGAAAAGTTCGAGCGTTTCGCAGCCTCATATCCATTTCGCCGTGGTATAGTGTCGGCTGTTGTGGATATGCCTCAGGCTATTGAGGAAAGGATTAAAGCCTTGCCTTTTGAGGTGGTGAGACTAGTGCCCGGCGAGACTCCCGTGCCCCTGCGCATTCTGTATGCCACACCCGAAACACTCGGTGCCGACCGACTTGCCGCTGCCGTGGGAGCTTATGCCAAGGGAGGTGGCAGGGAGGTGCTTGTGATAGATGTAGGCACATGCATCACATACGATTTTGTGAATGCCGAGGGTGAATATGTGGGTGGCAATATATCCCCAGGTCCCAGGTTGAGGCTCAAGGCCCTGAATGAATTCACCGCCCGACTGCCATTGGTGAGCCGTCATGGCGACACTCCCGAAATGGGAAATACCACCGAAACGGCAATCAGAAGTGGCGTTGTAAATGGTATAAGACGTGAAATTGAGGGCTATATAAGTGATTTTTTATTAAAATATCCCCGTCTTTTTGTTTATTTAACGGGCGGAGTGCATCTTGATTTGCACATTTCAGAAAAAATGCGCATCTTTGCAGATGATTTCATTGTCCCCTACGGATTGAACCGGATTTTAGAGTACAAGAATTAGACATATTTATACATTTGATGAGAAAGATAACACTAATAGCACTATTATGTGCAACTGTATTGACAGCCAATGCGCAGAGCGGAACAAATTCGCCCTATAGCCAGTATGGCCTCGGAGTATTGTCCGACCAGTCGCAGGGCTTCAATCGTGGTATGAACGGAGTGGGATTGGGAATGAGATTCTCCAATCAGGTCAACACACTCAACCCCGCCTCTTACTCGGCAGTTGATTCGCTTACGATGATTTTCGATGCGGGATTGTCGGGGCAAGTCACCAACTTCAAGGAGGGAGGACGAAAACTCAATGCTAATAATGCCGACTTCGAGTATGTTGTCGGTTCATTCCGCCTCTTCCCGAAAATCGGTATGACATTCGGTATATTACCGTTTACCAACATCGGATATAACTATAGTGGCAAGAGCACTGTGGGTGTTGACGATGAGGGGCAGCCTTCTTCCACATCCACCGAGACACATAGCGGTGAGGGCGGTGTTCATCAGGCTTTCATCGGCGCAGGATGGAATTTCTACAAGGGACTATCTGTAGGTGCCAACCTGGGATATCTGTGGGGTTCCTACGACAAGAGTGTCACTGTGATCAACAGTGATGCTTACGTGAATACGGTAATGCGCTCATATTCAGCCACGGTAAGAAGTTACAAGATTGACTTTGGACTTCAATGGGAGCACAAGTGGGACAAGAAGAATGTGACTACCCTCGGTGTCACTTACGGTCTTGGACATAGTCTAAACAGTGATCCTGAACTCATCACCACCATCACCAACCCTCAGACTGCTGTTGCTACATACGACACTGTGAGGGTGAGCGACGGTCTGCATATCCCTTCCACATTCGGAGTAGGTATGTCGTGGACTCGCAACAACTCACTTACCATCGGCATCGACTATACCCTCCAGAAGTGGGGCAGTTGCGATTATCCTGAGCTCAACACCGTCACTGGTGAGTATCGCAGGGTGAGCGGTTTGCTAAAAGACCGTCAAAAGGTGACACTCGGTGCCCAGTGGATACCAAATCCCATGAGCCGCAAATTCCTGAATCGCGTAAACTACCGTTTTGGTGTGTCGTATAACACTCCCTACATAAAGGTCAACGGTCAGGACGGTCCTAAGGAATACAGTGTGAGTGCTGGTTTCGGTTTACCGATAGTCAATTCTTGGAACAACCGTTCGATGCTCAATATCAGTGCCCAGTGGGTTAGAGCGTCCGCCAAGGACCTCATCACTGAGAACACATTCAGAATCAACATCGGTCTGACGTTCAATGAGCGCTGGTTTATGAAGTGGAAAGTGGAGTAATTTAGATAAAACACAGAGCCACGGAGTCACAGAGTTTAAGATTCTCTGTATCTTCTTATAACTTAAAATATATCCTCTGTGCCTCTGTGTCTCTGTGTTCAAATATAATATAAAAGAATTGAGTCATATATATATATATAATAAGGTGGCGAAATCGGGCAGCGTATTGCTCGTTTCGTTGTTTCTCCTCATGGCGTCATGCTCTGAGGAGAAAGAGCATATTGCCCCTGCTATCCATGATCGCGACTCAGTGTCGATGATGACATCCTATGGTGTGAATACATTAATCTCCGACTCTGGAGTGATAAAATATCGTATTGTCACCGAGCGATGGGATGTCAACACCATCAAGAATCCGTCGCGATGGACCTTCATCTGCGGAATATTCATGGAGCAGTTTGACGAGAAATTCCATATCGAGGGATATATCCAGGCCGACACTGCATGGTATTACGACCAGTTGAAGTTGTGGGAACTGCGCGGAAGAGTACGTCTGCGCAATGTAAACGGTTTGCGCTTCTCCAGCGAGGAACTCTTCTGGGATGGTGTAAAGCACGAACTCTATTCCAACAAATATTCTAAGGTGATTACTCCCGAGCGCACACTTGAGGGTACATATTTCCGCAGCGACGAGAACATGCGCCATTATACTGTGAGCAATTCGAAGGGCTCATTTGTAAAGAGCGACATGGACAACAAGACAAAAGAAGAACAACCCGCCGCTGGCAATAATGCTGGTAAGGGCAATGCAGCCGCAAAGGATACCGCCAAGGTGGAAGTGCCCAAGCGCCAACAGGTGAAACCATTCAAGAAGACAAAAACTCAAGAAGTTAAGAATACAAAATGACAGATACCGTTATAGCACTGATAGTCACTATGATATTCTCCGCATTCTTCTCGGGTATGGAGATAGCCTTTGTGTCGAGCAATCGACTCCTTGCCGAGATGGACACCAGCGGAAGTCCTAGTCAGCGTGCCATCAGTTTTTTCTATCGACATCCCAACAATTTCGTATCCACGATGCTTGTGGGCAACAACATCGCCCTCGTTATTTATGGTATCTTGTTTGCGAAAATATTCGACGCCACACTGTTCAGCAGTCTTGGTGATGGTGAGCGGGTTACAGCCGACACGATTCTATCTACAGTAGTAGTGCTTTTCACGGGTGAGTTTCTTCCCAAGACCATCTGCAAGAGCAATCCCAACACGATGCTCTCGCTGTTTGCCATCCCCGCCATGGTGTTCTATGTGTTGCTCTATCCCATCTCTCGCTTCGCCACATTCCTCTCACGAGCCATGCTCTTTATCATGGGAGTGAAGATGGAAAAGCAGAAGGAGGGAGCAGGGTTTACCCGTGTGGATCTCGACTATCTCGTGCAGAGCAGTATCGACAACGCCAAGGACGACGAGGAGATAACCTCCGAGGTGAAGATATTCCACAACGCCCTCGACTTCAGCGACACCAAGGTGAGGGATTGCATGGTGCCACGCACCGAGATTGAGGCTGTGGATGTGGAGGACTGCACGGTGGATGAACTCCGCAATAAGTTTATAGAGAGCGGATTCTCGAAGATTATCGTATATAAGGACGACATCGACCATATCATCGGCTACATCCATTCATCTGAGATGTTCCGCAATCCCGAGAAATGGCGCGACGGCATACGCACCTTGCCCTACGTGCCCGAGACAATGGCAGCCAAGAAACTCATGCACATCTTCATGCAGCAGAAAAAATCCATCGGAGTAGTGGTGGATGAGTTTGGCGGCACCAGCGGACTTGTCTCTCTTGAGGACATCGTCGAGGAGATATTCGGCGAGATAGAGGATGAACACGACACCAGCAACTATGTGGCTCGAAAGACCGACGACGGCGACTATCTTCTCTCTGCCCGTTTGGAGATTGAGAAGGTTAACGAGATGTTTGATCTCGAACTGCCCGAAAGTGACGAATATATGACAGTTGGCGGACTCATTCTGCATGAATATCAGAGTTTCCCGAAACTCAACGAAATAGTGACAATTGGCGACT
>OBLI01002558.1_pt1 | contig 15212 bp, 9 predicted proteins | sample 1519701 | NCBI WGS metagenome assembly OBLI01 (sample SAMEA3663005, study PRJEB22513) | pig gut metagenome | biome: pig gut; feature: pig-associated habitat; material: faeces | place: France | collected 2012 | reverse complement strand
CAAGTCTCCTTTTTCGATAAGACTCTGAATCAGCTTCTTTGCCTTTTCGTTTTTTAAGTAGTATTTTTCATCAACAACATCCTCAAGAAAATCTTCTGCAACAGTTTCAAGCGGCACAGGATTAGGGAAGATGAAAAAGCCATCATCGCAATCTCTTCTGATGCTCAACACGAATACCCTTTCTCTGTTCTGTGGTATGCCGTAGTCTTTGGCATTCATAATCTGCCAGTAGTTGTTGTATCCAAGCTGCTGAAGCGAAACAAGATACTTGTCAAAGTTATGTCTATGCTTCTTTCCGGTCACGTTCTTCACGTTTTCCCACAGCACATATTTAGGTTTCAGTTTCTCGACAATTCTTATGGTTTCGTACATCAGGCTTGAACGTGTGCCGCTTCCTTCATCACCGCCAAGTCCTTTTCCTGCAACGGAGAAATCCTGACAAGGCGATCCATGCATTATGAAGTCCACCTTGATATCCTTATCCCACTCGCATATATCCTGCGGCTTAAAATCAGTTCCGTTCATTGCGTTGTATGATTTACACGCATATTTATCAATCTCCACATAGTCAACAACCTCAAACGGAATGCCTACTCTCTTAAATGCCTGTGTGCAAGCACCGATGCCGCCAAAGAGTTCAAGCACCTTCACAGGCTCTTCTTTTCGCTTCTTAAAAAAGTTCAACCTAATCATTTAATCTCCTTTGCTCTGAATACTCTGCTTTCGCTCTTTTTAAGCACCTCATTATAGATAGCAGGGAACTGCTTCTTCAGCTTGTCTGTGTCAACTCTTGACGATACCTGTGACTTCCAAGAACACTTATACTGCGTGTCTTCACCGGATTCTGCGTCACCAAGTCTTGCACAAAGCCTGTTCTTTATTTCAGTCTGTTTCTCTTTGAGTTCTTTTATCTTCGCTGAAATGCTCAAATATTCTCTTATAAGGGCATCTGCATTAGGAAGTGCAATGCTCCTTGCTGTGCTTTCCGGGTACAGTTCGTTAAGTGCATCGGTTGATGCTTCTGAACCATCGGGAGCAGGCATCTGATTCTTTTCGATATTCTCTGTCCAGAACCTTATTTCTGCTTCAATCATTCCCTTTATGAAATCTTCATTTCGCTCAATAGTGTTGATGAAAATTCCCTTCTGGAATACCAGTATCGCAAGATACATTCTTTCGTATCCCTTAACAGCCATATAGTGCTGACACTGGCTGAAGTAGTACGCAGGAACTTCGCCGCCTTCAAGGTCATAGTCATTGAATGCACTCATTGTCTTACATTCGAGCCCTGCGTTTTCGCCTACTATCTCACGATCCACGTTAGCTGTGATGAAGTCATACTCATCGTGCATATACATGAAGTTGTCTTTTCTGACTTTCTTTCCTGTCTTTTCGACAAATCTTTTGGCAACATACTCTTCAAGGTCTGTTCCGATTCTCATTGCCTCGTTTGTCTCTTTCGGTTTTGACAGGCCTTTCTTGTCAAGATATAATGTGAGTGATGAAGCATAAGGGTTTAAGCCAAGCAATGCCCCTGCTTCACTCCCACCAATGCTATGTCTTCTGAGTTCTAACCATTCTTCGTAAGACATAGCTTTTGTGTTTACAAGTTTTCTTGCCATTTAATCTCCTTTCTAAAGCAGACCGAGTTCCCATGAATTCATAAGTCCAATTGCAGTAACCATTGCTGCAACAATCAGCACACCGAAAGCCTTGTAAATGATGCTGCCTTCTCGCACTCTGTATGTCTTTCCGTTAACTCTGAATCTCACTCTTATCTCCTCTCTTTCTTCTTTCAGCTTCGGCAGATGCTCTTTTCTTGAACAATTCGTGCAGCTGTTCTTCATCTACCTACACGGCAAAAAAAATAGCTTCTTTTTCTTTTGGATCATCAATCTTTAAGAGTTCACACAGAGCATTGATTTCACTTGCCTTGAATTCGGTTTCATTTCTAATCTTTTTTGCCAGCCCATATGCACTCTTTAAGCCAATTGCTTTCGCAATATAGATTCTTTTGTATCCTGAATCATCTATTTTCTTGTTCAGAAGCATTGTGTTTGTCATTATATCACCTCCTTAATATATTGTGCGTAGACTAATAATCTACTATTTCAATATAATACATTGTGGCTTTAAAGTCAACTGTTGTTTACAAAATAGTAAATAAAAGTTTATTATAGGTGAGTTATGGGATATAAGAGAGTAAACAAACAACCTCAATGCCGAAAAGATATTCAGCATTAAGGCTGTTGTGAACGTCATACCGAAAAAAGAGAGCAGCATTGTCAGCTTACTCTCTGTTTATTGTCATGATATTGTCATTTAATTTTTATCCTGCCATAATATCACCATTTCTGATGATTGAATAGGGCAAGGCATATTTAATGTGTAATCGGTTTGCTTTTAGCCTGCTTATATAATTGCTCTCCAGTGCCGTTCATTCCAAGGGCACTGTATCCTTCATATAAATGATTGAGATTATCAAGTTCGCTCTGACTTATAGAGTCTCTGTCAAGTATGTCTGTAGCACAGCGGAACAGAGCATCGTGTGACAGGCTTTTAACTGCGATTATAATTGCCTTATCCTCGTCTGTTCTTCTTTTTACTTGAGCCTTAACCCATACTATAAGCCCCCCAACAATAGCCGCAACCAGAATATCAATGACATTATTAATTATATGTTCTGCCATTTTCGCCTCCTACAATTTAGTAATATATTTTGTCGCCACATAGCCGGAAGAAGGACTGTCAATATGACATCTATCCTTCCCATAATCATCAACGTGTATGTGAGTTCCGTTAGCCAGACGGCCTATAATCTTCTTATCCTTGTCTCTTATAAGCAGATTTGAGCCGTTTGTCTTGACTTTGTAGTTGGCACTGATATTCGGTTTCGACTTGAATTTCACTCTTGAATCCTTGACACTTGTAAATTCCTTGTCAAGATAAAGAGCATCCTGAATTTTAATGTTTTTCACTCCGTTTATGCGAAGCACCCATGCTCCCTTTGAGTTGCGTGTCCATCCTGTGCCGATGCTCCGTACAGAAGAACTGTATCCAAAGCTGATATGAAGATGATTACCTGTGGCATTTCCGCAAGCAGCTTCTCTCCACATTTTTGCACCTTCGCGAATCACTGCTCCCTGTGCAGGCATATCGGATATTGTCTGATGCTCACACATAAAATACAGATATACAGGCTCTTTTGAGCATGGGATAGAAACCTTCTTTGCTGTCCTGCACCATATAGCATGACTTGCTTTGGTATATTTTCTCAGTACAACAAGATCTGCACCAAATCGGTTATAAGCCCAATCTCTGCCGGAATCAACACCAACAAGGTCAGTGGGATAGTCCTTTGGACTTCCCCCGGAACATTTTTTGTGGGCACTTCCTGTATTCCACAGGCTGCTCATACGCAATGTCTTCATTGGATAACAAGCATATCCCATAGCAACCTCCTAATGTTCTACCTGTTCATCATCAAGCGGATCATCGATATCGTTTTCATCTTCGGATGCTCCCTGCTCGTCATATTCCTTCATAGCGGCAATTACCGCATCACCCTCAAGTGCTTTCTTTGTGAATGAGTTGTTCTTCCACCAAGCCGTTGCAGCACTAATGTTAGCGGCAACAAGAGTAGTTGCATATCCTGCAGCACCTGCTGTTTCGATGAAGCCAAGTTTAAGTAATACTACAAGCATCGCGATGAAGAACACATCTGTAAGTGCAAGTGTTACACCGAGAAAAGCCGTTCTTAAAATTGTACCTTTTGTGATATTCATTGAGAATTCCCTCCCTTCGTTTTTTATCAAAATAGCAGAAGCGGTCAAGACTTTCGCCCTAACCGCTTCTGCACACACGAATTTCATTGAAAAGGAGGAGTTAAAACATGAACTGCAAATTAATAATACTTAATTGGCTGTCCTTACTCTCCCTAACTCTAATTAAGGAATATGGATGGGTCAACAGCTGTTGAATGGCTGCAACCACTATGGCTTGTCGAGCGATACACAGCGAAGTGAAGATGCGGACCTGTCGAATTTCCGGTATTGCCGGAACTTGCTATGTACTGGCCTTTCTTAACCTTTTCGCCCTTTAGCACCCCATAGGAACTTAAGTGCTGATAACGTGTCACATATCCGTTGCTGTGCTTAATGTCAACGTAGTTACCCATTGCACTATTGTACCCTGCGAACACAACTTCACCGCCATCTGACGCAACAACTTCTGTTCCTGTAGGCATCGCAATGTCAATGCCTGCGTGAAGAGTACCCCATCTCTGACCAAAGCCTGATGATATTCTGCCATGTGCAGGCCAGTTAAATGTACCTGTAGTCTTGGCATCTATTACCTTCCATCTCTTCTCATACAGATCGATGAAGGCATCGTATGTAAGTCCAGCCTGTCTTAAGTATCTTAACTGTTTGACAGCTTCGTCATAATTATCCTCACACAATGCTTTCTGGAATGCTGTAGCCGTATCTGTCTTTGCGAGAACATCCGTTGAAATCTGTTCATCAGTATAGCCATAGACTTCTTTTAGCTGATTAAGAAGCCTATTTCTTAACTTTGAATCACCCTTTTCGCCAATCTGTTTCTTGATGCCTGTCTTGATATGGCTTTCAACTCTCTCGTCAAAGTTTGTTGTATCAACATCAAGTTCAACGAGAACTCTTCTTATTCTTGCGAGTTCATCAAATTCGCCAGTTTCGGCAAGTTTCGTGTATCCGTCAGTTGCCTTGCTGTAGATTTTTTCGTCTCTCTCTACTCCGACATATCCGTTTCCTGCTGCCTTTGCTGCCGAAAGCATATCCTGATAATGTTCTTCTTTCTGCTCCTCTATGGATTTGTTAAGCCCGAAGAAGTTAAGCACATTGTCCAATCGAGTTCCTTCTGTAATTCCTGCTTCGTGCAGTTTCTTTGTAAGCCAGCTTTCCTCATACTGTGATTCAAGGGACTGCGACTGTGAATTTGCAGAATCATCTCCGTTTGAGAATCCTGCCATTTCAAGTATCTCACCAAATAGTGATTTGCTCTGTCCGTCTTCTGAATCTTTTTCTGCCGCAAAAGCATTGATTCCGAGTAAATCAAGGATTCCTGCACCATATCTCATGAAGTTCTTGACTGGAATACCGGTAAGATATGAACTGTCTTTGGCAAGTTCTGTTATAAGTTCTTCCCAAGTTTTCTTGGTTGAAGCAGGATCAGTCGCCTTGTTTTTGATTGCTACTGCATCTTCTATTACAAGTGCAATGCCTTCCTCAAACATATTCTTAGTTCCCCATCCGTCAGCAAACGAACTGAAGTCTCTTGTAATCGGCATAAGGTTTAGTGGTGATACGTTGTTTTTGAAGTTCACAATAGTATTGGCAAGCCAGAACTCAATGAAACTCTTGTTTTCTTCATCGTCATCATCACCAGTCTGCTTCTTTAATATCGCATCTGCAATCGCAGCTGCCATAGCACAAGCAAACGCATTGGCAACATATACACCAAGTGTTCTTCCTGTCAGTTTGAATGCTTCCTTGCCTTTACCCTGCACCCTTAAATCGTTTGCTCTCATAAGGTTTGAACGCAGCATATTAAATGTCGTAGTAGGCTCTGACATAAACGAAGTTATGGACTTAATCAGAAGATTATCGCTTCGCATTACATCTGAACGATGGAATACCGAATCGACTACCTGTGTTTTATCAAAGACTTCTATTGCCCTTTCGTTACACAGTTCCCAGAATTCATCTGATTCATACGCAACTTCCGGGTGTAAATCCTTCTGTTCAGCCTTGATTGCTTTCCATATCTTTGACCATGTATATGTGTCTAATGCTCCGTATATGCTCATAGTCAGCACATCGAGCCTTGACCATTCCATATTCATCATTATGTCTTCGATATCTCTTGCCATATCAACCTGATTGAATCCCATTGACTTCCAGTATGCGATAGGACAATGTTCAAGCATTTCCTTTAATGCGTTGTCCTTTTTCGTTGCCATCTGAAGAAGCTGTGGACTGTGTTCCATCTTGACAAAATATTTTGCATCAATTTCTGCCAATGCTCTGACCATTGCAGTAGGCTGCTGAAGTGCTACTCTTGGTGACGCACCTATTGCAGCCTTTTTGTAATTGGCAAGAAGAATGTTTGCAACTCTTTCATAGCCGCCTCTTCTCGTCTGTGTGTTGCTCTGAAGGTCAGACATGAACTTCGAGATGTACTGGTCAATTATTTTGCCGCCATATGTATCGGCAAGAATAGCCTGAACCGATTCAACCTGATTGCCTTCAACTTCACGATAGTTATATACCCTTGTGAAGTCTGATATCGCAGGAGCATAGGCATTGTAAAGTATCATCTGGTTAACGTGTTTAGCCACTACTGCAAATATATCGTCTATTACAATCGGATTGTTTGCATTGACCACAGTACCCTTTGTGAATCCGAAATTCTTAATGCTTTCAATGTTCCTCTGTCTCTTTTCAAAGTTGGCATCAAGATAAACATCCTGCGTCTTGATAGGGAAGTAATTTTCTTCTGTGAACTTCTTTCGGTCATACATCAGAAGAGAAGTTTCGTTGCCCCATTCTGCTACAGTTGTATTCAGATAGTCCTGCAGCTTATCAGCCATTTTGACTTGCTCATCTGTCAACGTAGAGATTATATTGATAATATCTGTCCGTGTAACCATCGTAGTGCTTCTCTTATGCACTTCCTTTTCGCCAATGGTTGAACGCACTATTCCAAAATCTCTTATCTCTGCCGCACATATTCCTTGTCCGTAGATATGCCCCAATGCCTGCTTTCTCTTTGACAGACAGTAAAGAGACATTATCTGTGCCGTGTTAAGACTTATCTTTTCGCCCGATTCAAGTTCAAATTCCTGCAGTGTTTTTTCATTTCTCCACTTCTGAACCTCTGAACCCGGTTTGCCCTTCTTTCCATAACCTTCAAAGACTTCTGCAAAAAATGCTCTCGTTTCCTTCATGCGATTGGACTGTACATCCATTCCTCTACGCATCCCCATATAAACAGACTTCATTGTAGGCCCAAGATGTTCAAAGAATTCCATAGGCTTAACCATTGACTCGTTAAGCAGCTGATTGACTATGCCACCGCTTCTTCTCTTCTTGCTATTGGTAGCATATTCATTAGCTTCCCAGATTACAGACCTTGCGGTATCATCAATGCTTCTGCTTGCCACAAATGCCTTGTTTGCGTTAGACACATCGACTCTTATTGCATGAAGAAGTGCCTGCACTGCATCAAGTTCGGAATTATCGAGTTCGTATATTGCCGCACTTTCAATTCTCTTCTGAAGTTCTTCAATCATCTGAGGCAAATCTTCATCTTCAAGTATCCAATTTGCTTCTGATGACTTACTTACATCTTCAAGTGCAGATTTCAGATTACGCAGATTGACAGCTACCATTGTCGGTTTCCCTGTCTTTTTCTCAAACTTCTTTGAGTATTCGGTTTCAAGGTCAATGTACTGGAGAAGTTCTGCAAGAGGAGCAACCATTCTGTCAGGAACGTGCTTATCGTCTGTAGGCTTCAAAATACGGCTTGAGAGCCATTTATAATCATCGACCAACGTCTTCATCGACTTTCGTCTTTTGTATGCCTCTTTTCGCCTGTTATCAGCCTTCTTGCGTTTCTCTTTCTCTTTTGCTACCCTTGCATCTGCCTTTTCCCTTTCTTTGCTTACAGCTTGCTTTCGCTTGTCTTTTTCTTCAGCCAACCTTTCGCTTGCTTTTTCTCTTTCTTTGCTTACAGCATCCTTCTTCTTTTTCTGTGCATCCTTTCTGGCTTCTTCTGCTCTCTGTTTGACAGCACTTATTCTTTCTTCGTATCTGTCTGCCATAGACTTGTATGCTCTGCCCTTGACAGTAATGTCAATAAGGTCACCTGCAGTCTGCCTTATAAGGTTGTCATATTCTTCAGAAGAAAGATACACAACATACGGCTGAATTTCTTCAATTGCCTCGCCCATTCTCAAAAGCTGGTCAGTAGGGTTTGAAAGTTCTCTGTCAAACATTTCCGGGAACTTTTCGCAAAGTTCGGTATAAACATCATCAACAGGAATTCCGACATCCGAAATTCTGATTTTGTCAAACTTTGATTTTCTCCAAGCAGAATAGTCTGCGATATCGCCCTTAATTGTATCGCTCACTCTTATAGGTGTATTCCTAAGATAATCCCTCAAATCCTTGTAGTACACATACGCAGAATCATCGATAAATTTCAGACTTTCAACCATACTCTCTGCCGCATTGAGTGAAGTTGTAATCATTAATTCTGTGTCGCTGTTTTTGTATGCTGTGAATATCTTCTTGGCATTAGCAACGCAGTCATTGACCATTTTGTTGTCTGTCTTTTTTACACCTCTTCCCTGCTCTGATGCCTGAAGAATAGATTTCACAAGTTCATTCATTGCAGGTCTTACCGACTTTTCATCAAGAACCTTGCCGTATGTTTTCTTCTGATTCTGCTTAAGCTGTTCAACCTTTGTTTCAAGTTCTGCATAAGTGTTCTGCTTGTGCTTGATGTAGTTTTTATCAGCTTCGTCAAATGACCACATCTCTTTGTAGATTTCCGGGTGCGAAGCCATGTATTCGTAAACCTCTTCATCCGTAGGAACTGATTCAACAATTTCCTTTTTGGAAAGACTTACATCTGCAGGTTCTTTTTTGCTGAACTTAATTGCAGCTTTGTTCCCATATGCTTCCATAATTTTATCTTTGTAGACTTTGTTGGTTGGAATCAAGTTGGTAACACTTACCTTGTAACCATAATTAACATTCCCCTCTCCAAAATCCTGCGACAATAACGTCATGGAAGGAGTTATTGTTTTGCTGTATTTTGTTTTATTATCAATAACAACTACCGGAACATTGCGTATTCCAGCATTGTACATTGCAAGCATACGATGCCTACCTTCATGAGACAATACTTCTCCTGATTCAGAATCAATTTTTAAGTAAGGCGTTTGTGACTCGTTTTTAAGTTGTTCGGTATCAAGAGGAAATATTTCATCTGTGCGAGTTCCTTCTTTTTCAGCACGTTCCCACTCACTACGTTTTTCATCACTTAAAGTAAGTTTAAGGAATGTTCTCGGACTCATTGACGTAATGTATGCTTGTGCATATTTTTCGGAATTAGAACCATACGTTTCCAGAATATCGTCTATTCTTTCTTCCGTATATCTTGCACGTTGCGGTCTAGCTGAAAGCCCTTTGTCAAGATGTACAAGTTCGCCATTATTGTCAACAGTATAGTTATCAAGCAACGAGAACCTTATATCTTTGTCTTCCGTAGGATTGAAGTTATCATTGACAACATTCTTACTTTTTCGTATGATTGTATCAAAGTCAAAACCATTCAGTCGTTGCAGCAATTGTAGCTGTATTCTGGTTGAAAGTTCTTGGCTTTTTTTACTGTTTATGTATAAAAAAGTATTTTCTTTAATATTGTTTTCGATAAAGTTTAAAAATCCATTTCTACCATAAACACTCAAAACAAAGTTGCTGTCTAATTGAGCAAAATAGTAACCGGAACCATCTGGCTTTATAGGCACTATTATAGGCTTGCCTTCGTTATCAACCTCATTTGTAATCACAACTATTCCTTTTGTTGAAGCCGTACTCAAACTATCAGTAATCATTGCAGGCTCGGATATTAATTCCGGCAACCTTTTTAAAATATTTTTATCAATATCATGCGACTTTTTATTAGTATTAGACTTCGCTCTATTGGCACTTCTAATATGATTTTGTGTAATTAAGAGAGGCAACTTATTAAGCCCAACGTCAATTAATTTTTTTGGTGTTTCGCCAATATAAACAGCATTTTTAGGGTCTAATTCTCCCTTTAATGCTTTTTCCACCTGTTCTTGGAAACTTTCAATTGTCGAATACTTTACATTATCATTTGTTCGTGTCATATCACTTGCTGCAGCATTTTCCCTTGCAGCATTAACAGCATCAAGCCATAACGTCTCCATATCTTTGAGAACACCAAGCTGTGCATACATATTTGCGTTCTGCGAAGGTGTGTACTCATCCCTTGCAAGGATACTCCTAATCTTTCTTATGAGATTTCTTATTGCATTTATGATTGCCTGTGCAAGATTTTCAGATTCCCTTGCAATGCCATTTGCAAAATCTTTGTCATTAAGGAACTCATACGTTGAATCAGCAAGTATTTCATCAATCAGATCGTCCTGTGATATGCCCTCACCATACTGCATCCTTTTCCTTGAAAGTCTCCTCTCAAGACTTCCGTCTTCGATTAGAGCATCAATCATTCGCTTTCTTAATTCAGAGTATTCCTTTGGTGCGGTCTGCTCAAGAAAGTGCGTGAATTCGTGCATAAAGACATATCTTGTTGCCCTGTCCGGAGTTTCTACATTGAGATAGATTTCTCCATTGTCATAAAATCCGTTAGGGAGATTTTCTGAATCTGCGACTTCATTCTGTCCTTTTGCTCTTAAGGCATCGGCAAACGATTCTGCATCCATGATGTGGATTCCGACACCAAACTCTTCTGCAAGTGTTTTCCACAGTTTCTGCTGTGAATTTGTGAAATACTTTCTTGCGGCATTGTCTGCATCGACATACAATTTGCCCGGATTAGCATTTCTGTTTTCCTTGCTTGCAGAACTCTTCATTGACTCGTCTTTATTAACAGCAACACCATCAAGATATTTATAAATATCATTTGAATCGAGTATTCCTGCGTTATATGCTTCTCTTTTGATATCTTCTGATACCGCATTATACTCCGGCTTTGCAATATCACTTAATGTGCTGAAAGGTATGCCAAGTTTCGCAGAATTGTAATAGTCATTTATCGTTGTTCTGACTTTGGTAAGTGCAGAATTTCCGAGTTCGTTGACATCAAGATTTTCTGTAGCCTTTGTGAAAACCGCCTGACCATTGCCGCCAAAATCTTCTGTTTCTGTCTGCGAAAGAAGTCCTACGGCCTGGTCTTTCCAGAACTCTGTTTCTTCTCTTGCAGACTGTACTCTGTTCTCGGCATTCTTCTTATAAAGATATTCCCTTAATGCCTTTCTTCCACTCGGTAGTGTTTCGCCTGTTACAGACTCATATACGGCTTTAGCTTCGGGATATCTGACAATAGTCTCGATATCATCCACTACTCCTATACCTGTCTTGATGCTTGCAATCGTATCACCTATTGAAGCAGCCACATCATCCTTAAGCTGGAGTTTTTTAGCTTCATTCCTTGCTTCTGTTCTTGCCTCTTGGAATTTGATGTTTGTGTTGTCACCAATTGATGGAATAACCTGACCGCTTTCGTCAACAGTAAGCCCTGAAGGGGATATCAGATTATCTCTTTCAATTATGCTTGTAGCACCTTTGATTGCATCCCTATACTGCGTGAAGTTCTTCTGTTCCTGTGCTTCTGCAGCCTTGTAGAGTTTAAGTGCCTGTGCATTGGCAACATCTTCTCCGTTAAGTATCATCTGACTTATTGCCTTTGCAGAGTCAGATATACCGGAATCCTCATCAGCATAAGTCACCCTGTCAGCGACTTCCTTGAGTCCGTCTTTTCCGAGTACATTCTTAACCTGTCCACCCTGCGAATAGTTTGATGCCTCTGATATGCCGCCACCAAGGCCACCAAGTGCTGCACCGACAAGAAAATCATAGAATGTATCTCCTGCATCAAACGAATGAGGATTTCCTACAGCCCTTGCATATATAGCATTGGCAACGAATGGATCACTTGCAGTTGATGCGACTTCTTCAAGACCTTCGGTGAGTGCTGATGCAAGATAATTTGAGCCGTGAAGTATTACATTCTTTGCTCCTTCGCTTCCGAACTTCTTCGCAAGTTTTTCTGCACCCTTTTCAGCTGCCCTGTTAATTACATCGTCTCCAAGACCTTTGCCGAATACACCGCTAAATGCCTTGCCTACGTTGAACATTTTTTCTGTGAGAACTTCTTTACCGCCCGTTACCGCTGCATAAAGTGCTGCCTGTGAATCAGATGCTCCCTCTCTTTTAGCTTTATCGTATCCTCCACCGAATGAGCGAACAAACATGCTCCCTAATGCTCCCGCTTGTCCTGTGCCTGTAACAGCACCGACAGCTGCATCTCCTGCCATACCAAGAAGTGCTGACTCTACATCAAGTGCAAACTTTCCTGCCTTGCCAAGTCCTTCTTTTGCTTTTTCTTTATCAGCAGATGCAGATTCAAGCATTTTTGAAGCACTCTTTAAGTCCTTCTCTCTCTGCTCTCTGTTATCTCTTTGGGCATTTCTTAACTTATCGTATGCTCCCTCATACCTATTGCCCTTTGTCTGTTCACCTCTCTGCTTTCTTAACCGGTCAGCTTTAATGTTTCTTTCTTCATTAGGGTCACGAATTGCAGAAAATGTTGTCTTGACACCACCATAGACTTCTTTAGCAGTTCCCTTTGCGGTAAGTCCTGCCCTTGCCATTCCTCTTCCGACAGCGGTGTCCGTAAGGTTCATGTCCTTTGTTTTATTCTGTAGTTCAGAATATGTTCTCGACACACTATTCTTTTTCGGTGTATTGCTTCTTGCAATCTCTCTTATAGTGTTTCCCCCTGCGTTTCTCTGTGATACTGATTCACCACGCATCCTGTTAGCCATTGAAGCAGATGTCGCAGAAGTGCTGCCGCTATTCCCGGTTCTTCTTAATCTTGAATTGCTTATGTAGTTTTTAGATGCAGAAGAGTTTGAAATTCTTGATGCCTTTCTATAATCACTCTTCGCCTGTTTTCTTACTTTAGCGGATACTGACTTATCATTGGCCACAGTTTTTGTGACACCCTTACTAACTTCTGCAAGAGTCCTCGATAATGATTCTTTCTTCTTTTTAGCCATTGTTATCCTTCCTTGTTTTTAATTACTTCTTTTTACTACTCTTTTTATTTGCAGCATTTCCTGCCGCTTTTGCAAGTGCTACTGCACCCTTTGTTTCTGCATCCTTGTACATTTTTGGAAGATTTACACCACCAGTTGTGCCACCAGTTTTTCCACCTGTCTTTGGAACGTAAGAGCCATATCTACTACTGCCGCCAGAACTGCTCCTACCTCTTCCTCCCGATCTAGCGGCTCGCTTTTTTGATAAGTTATATTCCTTCTGCCACTGGCTGTCTGCAACAGTATCTCTGTACTTCTGATAATTCTGTCCGTATAACCACTGTCTGTCTGCAACAGAATCACGATATTTCTGATATGCGGTGTTATCTGCATCCTGCATTGCTCCAAGAGCATTAAGATTCATGTTATAGTTATCGTAATATCTGCTGTATGCTGTCTGCTCAAGTTCCGGAATCAGTGAAGCAAGCTGCTGATTGTAGTCATTTCTTGCCTGCTGTGATGCAGATGTTGCCCAGCTTGTATTGTATCCTCCGTTAAGTGCTGCCGCCTGTCCTAACGTGTCCTGTTGTGCCTTAAGTCCATTGGCATTGTAAACCTTTGCAAGAGCCTGATAATTTGCGTCTTCAAGAGGATTATATGAGAACTCCTGTCTGTTGGTTACATTGTTTAGAAGGCCTGACATCTGGTTGGCATACTGCGACTTGTATGTTGATGCCGCCTTATATTTTGGTGCTTTCGCCATAATATTCTCCTTTCTGTGAATATCAGTATTTTTAATAAAGCATAAAAAAAGAGAGCGAATATTTCGCCCTCTTCACAGGAGATAAATGAAACATGAATTTGTGCCACCGCATTTTCTTTATAACACATCAAGATACTTGAGTGCTACCCACCCACCACTATAGTGTGCCATTTCTCCTTTTATTTCTGTGACAGTAATCACAGTTCCTTTTTTCAGAGAACCAATAACAGGACTCTTCGGGTCTGATGTCTTCCTGACATTCAGATTGCTGTTTTTGGTGTCAACTTTATACTTGGTATCATCCATAAACTTGCCTTTGCCCGAATATCTCCATACCTCTTTTACTCTGCTCCACTGTTTTGTCGGAATCTTTTCTGTGGTTATCGATTCATTCCAGTAGCTTCCCTTGACTCCGTTATCGTGGTGCTTTGCGTGTGATATCTTTCCGTCACCAACATAAAGCATTGCGTGTGTAGGTGTGAGGAGAATATCACCCTTTTTAAGACCGCTTACCGCTTTAGGTTTGGTCACCTTCTTGAAATTGTACTTCTTAAGATTCTTTGTGTTTCCACCGGCAAGAGGAACTGTAAGCCCACCGCTACCGCACTTCTTTGCAACTCCTGCACCATGCACATAGGCTGCAACCACAAACGGATTGCAGCAATACGTCTTTGGCACTTCCGACTTCTGACTTGCAGGTGCAGCATTTTTCTTTGCTGATTGTGTACCGCAGAAATAACAGCCGTACTTGTGTGCCCACTTTGTTCTTCCGTAATGGAAATTATTATCCTTTGCAATCTTTACCGCCCAATCGCAGGCAGATTTGATTGCTTTTTCGTTAGCTGTTGCCATTTTATCACCTCGTTAAAGTCTGCTTTAGTTAATTAGATAATTCTCAAGAAGTTCTCAATAAATGTACTCTGATAAGCCTGTGCGTCAAAACCTCGGCGGGTTATTTGAGTCATTACGTCACTTCCGTTGCCTTGAGTGTGCCGCTGTCATCTACGGTGATTCGGAATTTCTTGGTACTGTTTGGAGTTGATGAGTATAAAATAAGAGCTGGTGCTACAGCTTCTCCATTTCCAAGAACGTCAAAGTTTTTCGATTTTGTTCCGTTTGCATTCACGGAGAATAATGTATCTGTCGTACCTACTCCAACCCCAACTTCGGATGGAAAAATATTTACTTTATTATTTATTATTCCAATACATGGATTTTTTTCTCCAGTAATTGTGTAAGACGGAAAATTTGCTCGCAAAAGTTTCCTATCTCCCAAACTGAACAAACCTTCACTATTTTGTACAATTTCGTATATTTCACCATTTGGAATATGTAAAGCTAGACAAACAACAGATGCTCCACTTATAGAGATTTCACTAATACATATATAACCCCAAATAATAAAAACATCATCTCCTTTTGAAAGGGCTCTGCTATAATTATTTGCTTCTTCTTCCGTCATTGTATCGCTTTTGTGAACGGCAATATATCCAGAAGCGTCTTTATCAATAAATTTTTCAGGGATTTTTACAATTTCTTGGACAATTCCACTAATAGAAAATGTGTGAGAGGCAGAAGTATCTGTTGTTAAAATTG
>OBLI01002557.1_pt1 | contig 15216 bp, 10 predicted proteins | sample 1519701 | NCBI WGS metagenome assembly OBLI01 (sample SAMEA3663005, study PRJEB22513) | pig gut metagenome | biome: pig gut; feature: pig-associated habitat; material: faeces | place: France | collected 2012 | reverse complement strand
GAAGGATGGCGAGCGCATCAGTCTGCGCCTTAAGGGTGACGGGCCCTTGGGCGATGTTGTTGCCGACGCCGAGGGCACTGACGTGCGCGGTTACGTCGAAAATCCCGACGCTTTCGTCCCGCTGCGCGAGGATGGCAAGCTCAATGTGGGCGCTGGCATTGGTAAGGGCAATATTGTTGTGACCCGCTATTTGCAAAACGCTGAGCCCTTCACTGGCTACTGCGAGCTGGCCGATGGCGAAATCGCCATCGACTTAACCAAATACTTGTACGTTTCTGAGCAAACGCCGAGCAGCGTTGCCCTGGGCGTGCTCGTCAACAAGGAGGGCGAGGTCGAGGCTGCCGGTGGCTTCTTTATTCAGGCTATGCCTGGCTGTAGCGATGAGGTTTTGGCCAAGCTGGAGGAAAATGTTAACAAAACTCCCTACATCACCCAATTATTAGAAATTGGCTTCACTCCCGAGCGCATTATCGGCATTTTGGGGCGTGATTTGGATGTGGATATTAAAGAAACCGTGCCCGTGCATTTTAAATGTCGCTGCAGCAGGGAAAGTATTTTAATGGCCCTTAGCCGTTTGGATAAGAAGTCCCTCGCCGAGCTGGCTCAGGATGAGGTTACCGAGGCTCATTGCCAGTTCTGCAACAGCACCTATACCTTTGCGCAAAAGGAAATCCAAGGATTACTCGAGCAAAAATAAGACCAAATTTTTCTTGACAATTTAAACTTTTGTTTGTATAATAAGAGCATAAACTAAACAAAGTTGGGAGGCTTGAACAATGGATGCGGATAAAAAGAAAGCTTTAGATATGGCGATGCACCAAATTGAGAAGGATTTTGGCAAGGGCAGCATTATGAAATTAGGTGAAGCTAGTGCCAAAATGAATATAGAGGTTATTCCTACCGGAGCTCTGAGCCTGGATATTGCTTTGGGTGTGGGCGGTATTCCCCGTGGCCGTGTTATCGAAATCTACGGCCCTGAATCCTCTGGTAAAACTACTGTAGCCCTGCACATGATTGCAGAAGCCCAAAGGCTGGGGGGATATGCAGCCTTCATCGATGCCGAGCATGCTCTGGACCCTGTTTATGCTCGTGCTTTGGGCGTTGATATTGATAATCTTTTGATTTCCCAGCCTGATAATGGCGAGCAGGCTTTGGAAATCGCCGATGCCTTGGTACGCAGTGGCGCTATCGATATCATCGTCATCGACTCCGTAGCCGCTTTGGTGCCCCGTGCCGAAATCGAAGGCGAAATGGGTGACTCCCACGTGGGCTTGCAGGCACGCTTGATGAGCCAGGCGCTGCGTAAGCTGACCGGTCTCATTTCTAAATCGAAATGCGCTACCATCTTTATCAACCAAATTCGCGAAAAGGTGGGCGTAATGTTTGGCAACCCCGAAACCACTACTGGTGGCCGTGCTTTAAAATTCTATTCCACCGTGCGTCTTGATGTGCGCCGCATCGATACTCTGAAAAACGGTAATGATATGATCGGCAGCCGTACTCGCGTTAAGGTCGTTAAGAATAAGGTTGCTCCTCCCTTTAAACAGGCCGAGTTCGATATTATGTATGGCAAGGGTATTTCCCATGAGGGCTGCCTTGTTGATTTGGGCGCTGAATTAGACATCATCAATAAGAGCGGTGCGTGGTACTCTTATGGCGACATTCGCCTAGGCCAGGGCAAGGAAAAGGTTAAGGACTTTTTGCGCGATAACCCCGATGTAGCTAAGGAAATTGAAGCTAAGATTCGTGCCACCGCTATGGGTCAACCTGAGGTCAAGACTGATGCCGCACAGGTAACAGACGATGTGGAACCAATCTTCAAAGAAGAGCTCTAAGGAAAAGTTTGCCAGCGCGCAGGAGGCTTATAACTGCGCGCTGAACTTGCTTTCCTATAGGGATTTTAGCGATAAAAAAATGAAGGAGCGCTTGCAGCTCAAGGGTGCTGATGAAGAGCAGGCCGAGCAGGCTATTGCCAAGCTGCAGCACTACGGCCTTTTGGACGAGCAGCGCTATGCGGCGCGTGTTTTTGAGGGCTGGCTTAATAAGCGATGCTATGGTAGACTACACCTGCAGGCTGAGATGAATAAGCGAGGTATTAGAGCTGATATTGCGCAGCAAGTGCTGGAGCAGTTTACGCCGGAGCTGGAGGAGCAGCAGGCGGAGTACGCCGCACAGCTTTTTTTGGAGCGCAATAAGCAGAAATTATCCCAGCTTCAGGACAAAGAATTGGATGCGCAGGCTAAACAGCTTTTAAATAAAAAAATATATGCGGCTGCAGGTCGGTTTATGGCGGCCCGCGGCTTCTCTTCACGATATACACAGATTTTGTGGGAAAAATTGCAGGGAAACACCGATATATAGTGTTAAATCCTTGACATTTTTATGGATTTTATTTACAATAGAATTGTCCCATTGTGATTATATCAGTGGATTGCACAGGGCGACACGTTGTGTTGCCTTCTTTTTTGCCCTGTTTCAGAATTTTAATAGGTTAATTGCTATATTTATATACATTTAATTGATTATATTCAATGGAATAAGGACATTTATAGCAGACGCGAAGGCGCCTGCTGTTGTTATGCAAAAAAACTTGGAAAAATTTTTATTAATTAGGAGGTGAGGACGATTTTAGCAATTATTGGTACTGCCGTAGTAGTTGGCTTGGCAGGCGGTGCAGTGGGCTATTTGGTACGCAAAAATGTGGCCGAAAGCAAGATTGCTACTGCTGAAGAACAAGCAATCCGTATTGTGCAGGATGCTGAACAAGCTGGCGAGGCAAAACGCAAAGAAATGATGATGGAAGCTAAGGAAGAAATCCATCGTCTGCGTTCTGAAATGGAGCGCGAAAATAAAGATAGACGCAGTGATTTGCAGCGTCAGGAACGCCGTTTGGTACAAAAGGAAGAGAACCTGGATCGCAAGATTGAATCCTTTGAGCGTAAGGAAGAAAAGCTGGCCCGCAAGGAGCAAAGCTTGACTGCAGCTCAGGAAAGAGCGGAGCAGCTGTGTGCGAAGCAGCAGGCTGAGCTGGAGCGCTTATCCGGCTTGACTAGCGATGAGGCTAAGCAGGAGCTGCTACAATCATTGGAGGATGAGGTTAAGCACGAATCCGCTATGCTGATTAAGGATTTGGAGCAGCAGGCTAAGGACGAGGCCGAGAAAAAAGCTCGTGAGATTATCTCCCTGGCTATTCAACGCTGTGCTGCTGACCATGTGGCTGAGACCACCGTTTCTGTAGTGGGCCTGCCCAACGACGAAATGAAGGGCCGCATCATTGGCCGTGAAGGTCGCAACATCCGTACCCTGGAAACCTTAACCGGTATCGATTTGATTATCGACGATACTCCCGAGGCTGTAATTATTTCCGGCTTTGACCCCGTGCGCCGCGAGGTTGCCCGCATTGCATTGGAAAAACTCATCAATGATGGTCGCATTCATCCGTCCCGTATTGAAGAGATGGTGGAAAAGGCTCAAAAAGAGGTTGAGCAAAAGATTAAGGAAGCTGGCGAGCAGGCCACCTTTGCCGTGGGTGTGCATGGTTTACATCCCGAGCTGATTAAGCTTTTAGGTCGTTTGCGTTATCGCACCAGCTATGGCCAAAATGTGCTGAATCATTCCGTTGAGGTAGCAAATTTGGCTGGTGTTATGGCTAGCGAGCTGGGTGTGGACGTGGTGCTGGCTAAGCGTGCAGGTCTGTTGCACGATATTGGCAAGGCTATTGACCACGAAATGGAAGGCTCCCATGTGGAAATTGGTGGCGAAATTGCCAAGAAGTTCCGTGAGTCCGATTTGATTATCAACGCTATTTTGGCTCATCACGGTGATGTAGAGCCTAAGAGCGTGGAAGCAGTGCTGGTTTCTGCAGCTGATGCCGTTTCTGCAGCTCGTCCCGGCGCTAGACGTGAAACCTTGGAAAGCTATCTGAAGCGTTTGACTCGTTTGGAGGAGATTTCTGAATCCTTCAATGGCGTTGAAAAATGCTATGCTGTTCAAGCAGGTCGTGAAATTCGCATCATGGTTAAGCCCGAGGTTATCGACGATGCATCCGCTGTGCTGTTGGCACGCGATATTTCCAAGAAGATTGAGGCCGAGATGGAATATCCCGGTCAAATCAAGGTAGTCATCATTCGCGAAACCCGCGCTGTGGACTACGCAAAATAAAATCATAAAGATTAAAGGCACGCTTCTTTCGGGAGGCGTGCTTTTTGTTAGTTGTTTGCAGATTTGTTACTGTGTAAAGCTGGGAAATGTGGTATAATTAACTTATGAATTTTTATCATACTGGAGGATGACTATGAGAATAGATGGTGCGGGCGCATGCTTTGATAACCGCGTGTATGAGCTGGATTTGGCTACTGCTTGGCAAATTGCTATGCTAAGCATTAATGAAATGGGCGTAACCATGGATGAAGTGGATGAGGCCAATAGAGTAATCCATTTCCATAACAAGAACAAGATTATGCAGGTGGCTTTTCAGCAGCTGGATGAAGAAACGCTGCAGGTGATTATGGATTCCACCGGCAAGAGACTGCAAATTTATAGCTGGAAGCGTGAGGATAAAGAGGTTAATTTGTTCTACGAGCTGTTTGAGAAAAAGCTGCGTGAATTTAGAGCCTTTATTTTGTGCCCCAGCTGCAGTGCGAAAATTTCTTCCTTGTCTAAGTTCTGCCCCGAGTGCGGGTTTAAAGTAAAATAAAGCAAAAAAAGAAACCAAATACCGAAAGGTATTTGGCTTCTTTTTAAATCCGAAGATTAGATAGCGCGGTTAACTTTACCGGAGCGCAGGCAGCGGGTGCAAACGTTTACACGTTTTACAGAACCATCAACAACTGCTCTAACTTGTTGAATATTCGGGCTCCAAGCACGTTTGGTGTGTCTATTGGAGTGGCTGACATTGTTGCCAGACAGTTTTCCTTTACCGCAGATTTCGCAGATAGATGCCATATTTTCCCACCTCCTTAAACGTGATAAGGTATAAGGCACATTCAAATTTAACATGAGTATCATACCACAAAGAAAGCAGAAAAGCAAGTAAAATTTCTTATAAGGTAGGTTTTTTATATGTGGTGGAAAAAACCAGTAACTTTTTTGAAGGGAATAGGGCCTAAAAAGGCAGATGAGCTGGCCGCAGTGGGCGTTATTACTGTGGGCGACCTTTTAGAGTACTATCCTCGGCAGGAAGCTTATATAGATTATGGCAATTTAAAAAAGATTAATGAGCTTAAAATGGATGGCTCACGGCAAATTTTTCGTGCCAATGTGTGTAGTGTGCGCAATGGGTATGGTGCTCATGGCAAGCGTTATACGCAGGTGCTGGTGCGGGATGATACGGCCTATGCAACCTTGTATTTTTTTATGCATCAAAGCTATGGCGCTCAAAAGCTAAGAATTGGTAGCGAGGTTTTGGTTATGGGCAGGGTGCGCCCGGGCAAGGCGAATCGCAGTGTTTCGGAAATAATGCTGCAGACCTTAGAGGCCGATGAGGTGCACAAGCCTGAGATTGTGCCGGTGTACTCTCTCAAGGGCAGCCTGAATCAGGTGCAAATGCGCAAATGGATGCGTCAAGCGTTGGCGCTGGCGGAGCAGGAGCTGCCCGAAAGCTTACCCTTAGATATTGTGCACAAATGCAATTTGCCCGAGCGCTTAACTGCACTAAAGAATATCCATTTTCCCACGAGCTGGCAGGCTTTAGCGGCTGCTAAAAGACGTTTTATTTTTGAAGAGCTCTTTTTGCTGCAGTGCGGCCTATTGTCCTATCGTGCGCATAATCTTGAGCAGCGGCAAGGCGTGCAGCATGGGCCCGATGGCGCTAAATTACAGCAGGTGCTTGCCAATTTGCCCTTTACACTAACGGAGCAGCAGCAAAAGGCGTGGCGGGAAATTAGTGAAGATATGCAAAGGGAGCAGCCCATGCACCGCATTCTGCAGGGCGATGTGGGCAGCGGCAAAACCGTCATTAGCGCGCTGGCCCTTGCCAAGGCAGCGGAGAATGGCTATCAGGGCTGCATTATGGCTCCCACGGAAATTTTGGCACGCCAGCATTACGACACGCTGCAGCAATTTTTGCAGCCGGCAGGAATTCGCCTGGGGCTTTTGGTGGGCGGTATGCGCGTCAAGGCTCGTCGTGAGCTGCTGCTCAACCTAGAGCTGGGGCTGATTGATGTTTTGGTGGGTACGCATGCTCTCTTAGAAGAGGATGTACGCTTTGCGAAGCTCTCTCTCGCCGTGACCGATGAACAGCATCGCTTTGGCGTGGAGCAACGGGCGCGCCTCACCAATAAGTCCGCAACTGCTCCCGATGTTTTAGTAATGACAGCAACGCCCATCCCGCGTACTCTGGCATTAACAGTGTATGGTGATTTAGATATTTCCCTGATGAAGGGGCGTCCTCCCGGTCGCAAGCCGGTGCAAACACTGTGCTATAACGAAGCCAAGCGCCGAGAGGTTTACCAAGGACTGCTGCGCCAGGTGCAGGGAGGCAGGCAGGCCTATATTGTGTGTCCCTTGATTGAAGCTTCGGAGGCGTTGGAGGCGCGCAGCGCCGAAAAGGTGTACGAGGAGCTCAGCCAAGGTGTGCTCAAAAACGTGCGTTGCGCTCTTTTACATGGTAGGCTCAAGCCGGCCGAAAAAGAAGCTATTATGGCCGACTTTGTAGCAGGCCATACCAAGGTTTTGGTGAGCACCACCGTTATCGAGGTGGGCGTGAATGTGCCCAATGCTACGCTGATGGTGATAGAGAATGCCGAGCGCTTTGGCCTCGCCCAGCTGCACCAGCTGCGTGGTCGGGTGGGGCGCGGCAGTGAGCAGTCGTACTGCGTGCTGCTCACGGGCGTGGATACGCCCGAAGCGCTGGCGCGTCTGCAGGTAGTGCGCGACAGCGAGGACGGCTTCTATCTGGCCGAAAAGGATATGGAGCAGCGCGGCGTGGGCCAGCTTTTTGGCCTTAAGCAGCACGGCTTGCCAGATTTGCGGATTGCTGATATAATTCGAGATACCGATACCATCGTGGAGGTGCGCAAGCTGGCGCAGGAGGAGCTGAGTAAGCCCAACGCGTTAGACGAAATCCACCAGCTGGTTCAGCTGCAGTTCGGCGACCGCTTTGCGATGATTTTCAATACCTAAAAATACTTTAAAATATTTAAAAACACTTAAAAAAGAGGTTTTTACTTTGCAGGATAAATATCAGTGGTTCAAAAATCCTGATACCATTACCAAAATAGTGGCCGCAGTGCTTTTGGTTGCGCTCTTTTGCGGCATTCAGTGCTTTGCAGAGGATTTTTTCACTACCACCTTTAAGCTGGCCATTAGTGGCAATGTGGATGCTTTGGCTGCCTATTTGCGTTCCTTTGGACCATGGGCCATACTCATTAGCTTTGTACTAGATGTGCTCATCAATGCGGGCAGCATCTTTCCTTCCATCTTTCTTTCCACTGCCAATGGCTTAATCTTTGGCCTGCCCTTGGGCATTCTTATTTCTTGGCTGGCTGAGACAGTGGGCGTAGTCATTAGCTTTTTTTTGATGCGCTTTTTCTTCCGCAGCACGGCAGAGGCGATTATCGCCAAAAGCAATTCGCTGCAGCATATCGACGAAGCCAGCGGCAAGCATGGCTTGGAGTGGATGGCCTTTGCCCGCACCCTGCCATATTTTCCCTCCGGCATTCTTACGGCTATAGGTGCTGTGAGCCGCATCAGCGCTCGTGACTACATTATTGCCAACTTAATTGGCAAATTTCCTTCTACTGCGCTCGAGGTTGTCATCGGGCACGATATCGTTAATTTTCAGCAGAATAGTCAGCGCTTAGCTGTGCTCGTGGTTGTGGTGGGGCTCATCTTTTGGGGATATAAAAAGTATCGAGATAAAAAGCATAAAGAATAAGCCTGGGCAGTACGCTCAGGCTTAACTTTTGTGTTCCATATTATTCCATAAATTATTCCATAAAGGTGTTGGGGCTCAGCACATTGCCATCTTCAAAGGCGATGTAGGTGATTTGGATTCTGCCATTTAGCTTAGCCACATCCATGCCCATGAGCCGCTTATCATCGGGCAATAATGCATTTAAGGTTTTGCTCGTTTCCAGCTGCACCGTGGCACCGGGAGCGATGGAGCCGCGAAAATGCTCCGGATAGGAATACAGCTCCTTGCCAGTAGCATCGCTAATCGTCACATCATAATACATGCGGTTAATGGCCACATTCGTCCTATTCGTAGCGCTCACACTCGCCAGCAGCAGGGTTTGCTGCTCCTTATTGCTGGGGTTCTCGTGGCTGGAAATATTCAAATCCACCGCCGAGGTAGCTACAGCCTTATTCAAACGCTCCATAATGGGCTTATTATCGGCAGCCTGCTTAGCTTTTTTGGCAGCCGCAAATTGCACAATTAGCTCGGCTAGGTTATCCACCTTGCGAATTTGCCAATCGCCGGCATCGTTGGACTGCAGCAGTAGCTTGGCCAAAAAGTCCTTGTTTAACGCTTCATTATGCAGCACCAGAGTTGCGGTGGCTAAGCCACTCTCCTGCTTGGTCAGCTGCACATCCTTTAAAGAAAGCTTATCTAAGGGGATATGGCGCTCCAAATTGCGGCGCATGGCGTCCGGAACGGGGTCCACAACCTGCTCTGCTTTAGGGGTGGAAGGAATGGTAGCAATTCTATCCAGCGCTTCCTTCTTCATCAAATCCACCACGGAGGGCTTTAGCATATGCAAAATGCTCAGTGCAAAGGGATTGGAGAATAGGTTATCGTTATTAATTTTGCTCTCCGCCTTAATGATATCCTCAAAGGCATTGCTCATGAGCGAATCAAGGTCTACATAACGCTCAAATTTGGCGGTGTTATGCTCCTTCACCGCTAGGCGCACCTGGTTTAAAGCATAGGCAGGCGTGCGCAGCCAATAGAGGAAATAAAAGGCCGCACCCAAGAGAACGGCGACGATGACTAAAACGAAAGCGATAGTCTTTTTGTTTTTCATTTTCTTTACCTTCTTAGTAATACACAATGAGCTGCTGCGTAAAGCAACAGGAAAAATTCACTCACTATATTGTAATCATATTATGGCTAGATTTCAATACCTGCTACTAAAATATTTTTCTGCTTGCGAGCAATCAGACAAATTTAGTATAATATTAAGATAGGTAAAGTGTGTTCAAAATTTTGAAGATAGATAACGGAGGTTACTTCCATGCAAGATATAATGCAAGATAAAAACGAAAAAACTTATTGCTTAATTAATTATGGCTGCCAAATGAATGAATCCGATACGGAGCATTATGCCGGCCAATTGGAGGAGCTGGGCTATAAGCCGGTTAGCGATTACCACGGCGCCGATGTGATTTTAGTGAACACCTGCTGTGTGCGCGAAAGCGCCGAAAAGAAAATTGCTGGCAAAATTGGTGAGCTCAAGGCCGAGAAAAAGCGCAACCCTGACTGCGTGATTTGCGTAGCCGGTTGCATGGCACAAAAGGATGGCGAAAAGATGCAAAAAAAGCATCCCCAGGTGGATTTGCTCTTGGGCACTGCCTATGTTAATGATTTTAAGCAGCTGCTCTTAGATTATCTGGCCGACCGCAAGGGCATTGCCTACACCGATTTAACGATTCACCAAAGCGAGTTTGAAGGCCACCGCGTGCGTCAAAGCAGCTTTGCGGCCTGGATTCCCATTATGTATGGCTGCAATAATTTTTGTACCTATTGCATTGTGCCCTATGTGCGTGGACGCGAGCGCAGCCGCAGCATAGAAAATATTGTGGAAGAAATCGAAGCCGCTGTTAAAGAGGGCTATAAGGAGTTCACGCTGCTGGGACAAAATGTTAATTCTTATGGCAAGGATTTTGGCGAAAAGGATGCCTTCGCCAAGCTCTTGCGCCGCGTGAACGATATCCCCGGCGTGGAGCGCATCCATTATATGACCAGCCATCCGCGCGATATGAGCGAGGAGGTTATCAAGGCCGTGGCTGAATGCGAGCATATTTGTGAAAATTTCCATGTGCCCTTCCAGTCCGGCAGTAGCGAGATTTTGCGCCGCATGAACCGTGGCTATACCAAGGAAAAATATCTAGACTTAATTAAGCTCATTCGTCAATACGTGCCCGATGCGGCCATTACGACCGATATCATCGTGGGCTTCCCCGGCGAAACCGAGGAGGATTTTGCCGAAACCATGGATGTGGTGGCCAAGGTGGGCTTCACCAGTGCCTTCACCTTTATTTATTCCAAGCGCAGCGGCACCCCCGCCGCCAAAATGGATAACCAAGTGCCCCTGCCGGTGAAGAAGGAGCGCTTAAACCGCCTGATGGCGCTGCAAAACGCCAAGAGCCTGGCTTGCCACGAAAAGCTGATTGGCAGCACGGTGGAGGTGCTGGCTGAAGGCCCCAGCAAGCAGGCCGAGGTGTGGACCGGACGCAGTCGCACCGGCGTTTTGGTGCTGTGGCCGGTAGAGGGCAAGGAATATGCAGTGGGCCAAAAGGTTAATGTTGTGATTGACACTGCGCAAACGTGGTTAGTGAAAGGTAAGGCGCTTGATTAATGGCTGCTGATAACAATTACACTCCCATGGTGCAGCAATATCTTGCTGTAAAAAAACAGCATCAAAATGAATTGCTGTTCTTTCGCTTGGGAGATTTTTACGAAATGTTTTTTGAAGATGCCCTCACGGCGTCCCGTGAATTAAATATTACCCTCACCAAGCGCGCTGGCAGCGGTGACAACATCCCCATGTGTGGCGTGCCCTATCACAGCGTGGAGGGTTATATTGCCAAGCTCGTGCAAAAGGGTTATCGCATTGCTATTTGCGAGCAGGTGGAGGACCCGCGTTTTGCTAAGGGTATTGTGGAGCGCAAGGTAATTAAGATTATCACCCCCGGTACGGCGCTCAACGAGCAGCTGCTACAGGATAAGCATAATCGTTATTTAACACTGCTCGTGGAAGCGCAGGACGAGGTGTGCCTGGCTGTGGCCGATGTTTCGACCGGTGAATGCCGTTGGTTTTTAGCCAGCGGTGCGGATAGAAAGCTGGAAATTGAGGAGCAATTATATCGCTTGCAGCCGGCTGAGCTGGTGCTAACAGCGCAGCTAGCCGAAGAGGAGCAGCTTTTAGAGTGGGTGCATAGCAAATTGCCGGAATGCACGCTCTCTAATTTTACTGATGCTAGCGCAACGGACTATTTCCCGCAGCATTTCCCCAGCGTGCAGGCAATTCCTGTGGTGCAGCACACAGTGGAGCTGCTGCTCAACTATTTGCACAGCACCGTAATGGCCGATTTGAGCCATATCAACCAATTGAGCGAGATTGTACGCGACAGCTTTATGCAGCTGGATGCGACGGCTATTCGCAACCTAGAATTGGTCCGCTCCATGGCAGATGGCAGCAAGCGGGGTACCTTACTTGGCATTTTGGATTTTACGAAAACCAGCATGGGTGCTCGCCGCTTGCGCAGCTGGATCGAAAGCCCGCTGCTAGATATTGCCCGCATTTATGAGCGTCAGGAGGCCGTGGCCGAGCTCGTTGCCAGTGCCTCACTGCGCGATGCCGTAGCCGAGCAGCTGAAGGCCGTGGCTGATTTGGAGCGTATAGTAAGCAGGGTGGAGGTGGGCAGTGCCAATGCCCGCGATTTGGTAGCGCTGCGCAGCTCGCTCAGCGTATTGCCGGGACTTAAGGATGTGCTGGCTAACTGTCAAAGCAAGGCCTTGCAGCGTGTGAAAAGTGAAATTCGCGAGCATCGCGAGCTGGCCGTGCGCCTAGAGCAGGCTATCGTGGATGAACCGCCCTTCTCTGTGCGTGAGGGTGGTATGATACGCCCTGGCTATAACGCTGAACTGGACGAATTGCAGCTCATTGCGGCAGATAATAAGACCTGGATGCAAAATTTTGAGCTCAAAATTAAGGAAGCAACCGGCATTAAAACCATGAAGGTGGGCTTTAATAAGGTCTTTGGCTATTACATCGAGGTCTCCAAGGGGCAGTCTAATAGCGTGCCCGATTATTTTGTGCGCAAGCAAACACTGGTCAATGCCGAGCGCTTTATCGTGCCTGAGCTTAAGGAATATGAAAATAAAATATTAGGCGCTAAGGAAAAAATCCAAAGCCTGGAATATTATCTTTTTGACGAGCTGCGCACCTTGATTCGCACGCAAATTACCGAAATCCAAGCCACTGCTCGAGCTATTGGCACCTTGGATGTGCTTAATGCCCTGGCGATTGCTGCATTTAAATATAATTATGTGCGTCCTGAGCTTAATAATCAGGGCGAAATCAAGATTACTGATGGCCGTCACCCGGTGGTGGAGCGCTTGTTGGAAAAGGAAATCTTTGTGCCCAACAATGTGAACCTCAACAATAATGATGAGCGCATGACTGTGATCACCGGGCCGAATATGGCTGGTAAATCGACATATATGCGTCAGGTAGCCCTGCTGGTGCTCATGAGCCAAATGGGCAGCTTTATTCCCGCGCGCCAGGCTAGCATTTGCCCCGTGGACAAAATTTTTACGCGCGTAGGCGCTAGTGATGACTTAGCCACCGGCCAAAGCACCTTTATGGTGGAGATGAATGAGGTGGCGCAAATTTTACGCTATGCTACTAAAAACAGCCTTATTATTCTTGACGAGGTTGGTCGTGGCACCTCTACCTTCGATGGCATGAGTATTGCCCGTGCGGTGATGGAATATATTCACGATAAAATTAAGGCTAAAACACTTTTTGCTACGCATTATCACCAGCTGATAGCTATGGAGCAGGAGCTGAGTGGCGTTAAAAATTACAGCGTTGCCGTGAAGGAGCGGGGCAAGGATATCATCTTTTTGCGTCGCATTGTACCCGGTGGCACCGACCGAAGCTATGGCGTGCATGTGGCGCGCTTGGCAGGCTTGCCTAAAAAGGTTGTGGATCGGGCTGAAGAATTTTTGCAGGAATATGATAGCGAGCGGCAGCAGGCTGCGCCGGTGGCAGCTGCCCAGAGTAATGAGCCGTTAGGCATGGGCTCGCTCTTTACCAGCGCTATTACTGAGCAACTATTGTCTATTGATGTCATGAGCATGACGCCAATTGAGGCCATGAATATGCTCTATAAATTGCAGGCTGAAGCACGAAAGGAGAGCGGTCGCTAATGGCAGATACACATCTGGTACAAGTTCTTGATACCAATACAGCTAACCAGATTGCAGCAGGCGAGGTTGTAGAAAAGCCAGCCAGCGTGGTCAAGGAATTAGTAGAAAACGCTCTGGATGCCGGTGCTAGTCAAATTGACGTCACAACCTTTGGCGGTGGCACGGAATATATTCGTGTGGTTGATAATGGCTGCGGCATGAGTGAGGCCAATGCACGTCTCGCAGTGCTACGCCATGCTACGAGCAAAATTGTGAAGGCGGAGGACTTAATGAGCTTGCACACGCTGGGCTTTCGCGGTGAAGCTTTGCCCAGTATAGCCTCTGTTTCTAAATTTACGCTGCTAACACGTCCAGCCGATGAGGATTTGGCAACCTCCGTGCAGATTGACGGTGGCAACAATATGGAGGTCACCAGCACTGGTGGTAGTGCCGGTACTACGGTGATAGTTGAAGACTTGTTCTTTAATGTGCCGGCTCGGCGTAAGTTTTTAAAAACCACGGTCACCGAGGGACGCTATATTAGCGAGCTTTTGACGAAGCTTGCTTTATCTCGTCCTGATGTACGCTTCCGTTTGGTTAATAATGACAAGGAGGTTTTACACACTCCTGGTGATGGCGATTTGCAGGGAGCTATTCGTGCTCTGTACGGTCGTAATGTGGCGCAGGAGCTGTTGACGGTGAATTTTGCCGATCCGCAAATAAAGATTACCGGCTTTATTGGCAAGCCCACCCTGTTGAAGGGTAATCGTGCTTGGCAAACGCTGTTCGTAAACGGGCGTAGCATTGGCAATAAAATGTTGGCTAAAGCCATTGACCATGCCTACCAATCGCAAATTCCCAAGAGTGGCTTTCCCTTTGCCGTATTAAATATTATTATTGATACAGCTGCAGTGGATGTGAATGTGCATCCTCAAAAGAGTGAGATTAAATTTAGTGATGAAAGCCTTGTGTATAAGGCGATGTTTAAGGCGTTGACGGATGCGTTGACGCGTCCTATGAGCGCACAAAAGACGGAGCTTACGCTCTTGCCTGACTCTGAGCTGAACGTTTATGTAAAGCCCAAGCAGTCCACGCCACTAGTGCAAGCAGGTGCAGCAAAGTCTGTAGCCGGTCTGCGTTCAGTCAGCAGCATTAGTGTAGATAAGCCCTTACCGTCGCTGCATGCCAGCGTGAGCAACAAAAATACGCGTCCCGGTTTTGCTAATCAAACTAACCCTATTTTTAAGACTACGGCAGAGCCCATTTTTAAGGAGCCGGAGCCGAAGCCTGAGTTTAAAAGCGAGCCTAATCAAGAGCTTAAAGCTGAGCCTAAGCTGCAGCCTCAAGAGCAGTCCATTTTTAAAGAGAGTGGCTACGAGATTGGCAAGCGCGAAACAGTTATCGCCGTGCACGAGGCTAGGGCCGAATATGGCAAAGCGCCTGAGCAGGCTGCCGCGCCTCAAGTAGTGCCAGCAGCTTCGCAAGCTTTGGCAAACCAAAAAGCAGTGCACGAGCCAGCGTCCCAAGAGGCGCGACCTCAAATCAACCGCGAAACCATCAAATTCACCAATACCGATAGCGGTGTAGCTACGATTTGGCCCATTGGTCAGGTGGATAAAACCTTTATTATTGCCCAATCCGAGGATACGCTGTACTTAATTGACCAACATGCCGCTCACGAGCGCATCTTATATGACAAGCTGGTGGCTGCGCACGAGCAGGTGCCGGCGCAGCAGCTTTTGCTGCCGCTGTATATTGATATGCCAGCGGATGATGTGGAGCGCATTGTGGCGCACCGCGAGGAATTTCTGAAGCTGGGTGTGGATGTGGAGCCGGGTGGCGAAAAGCTGCTGCGCGTTTCCAGCCTGCCTACGGATATCAAGGCCGAGGATGCGGAAGCTTTTATCTTAGAAATTAGCAAGATGCTGGGCGAGCTGCGCGAAATAAACGGCAGCGATTTGCGCCAGGAGGTGCTGCACATGACGGCCTGCAAGGCGGCGATTAAGGCTGGACAGCTTTTAAATATGCAGCAAATGCGCCAGCTGATCATCGATTTGTGCAACACCACGCATCCCTTCACCTGTCCGCATGGTCGCCCCTGCATGATTGCCATCGATAGCGACCAGCTGTACAAAATG
>OBLI01002556.1_pt1 | contig 15218 bp, 14 predicted proteins | sample 1519701 | NCBI WGS metagenome assembly OBLI01 (sample SAMEA3663005, study PRJEB22513) | pig gut metagenome | biome: pig gut; feature: pig-associated habitat; material: faeces | place: France | collected 2012 | reverse complement strand
TGAACCGCCGTGTACCGAACGGTACGCACGGTGGTGTGAGAGGTCGGGAAATTTAATTAAATTTCCCTCCTACTCGATTGATATTATCTTGAAAGGAGATAAGACTCCCACCTCTATAGGTGGCGAGTAAAACAAATTCATCTTGGTGGGAGTCCAATCTCCTTCCAAGATAAAGCCTCCGGCGGATTGCAGAGGTGCGCAGAAGAAGAATGTCATGCAAAGCATGACGCGCACCTCGCAGCAAGTACGCCAAGGCGTACTTGAATTTTAATAGAAAGGCGATAAAACAATGATAAAAGAAGCGATTGTAAAAATTGTAAACAAACTGGATCTGACCTATGAGGAAGCATATGCAGTGATGAACGAGATCATGAGTGGTGAGACTTCACCGACACAGAACGCAGCATTTCTCGCAGCACTGTCAACGAAAAGCGCAAAGGCAGAGACCACCGATGAGATCGCAGGCTGTGCAGCAGCGATGCGGGATCATGCGACAAAGGTGGAGACCGGAATGGACGTTTTTGAAATTGTCGGAACCGGTGGTGACAATGCCCACAGCTTTAATATATCCACCACATCTGCGCTTGTTGCAGCAGCGTCCGGTATGAAGGTGGCAAAACACGGAAACCGCGCAGCATCCTCTAAGTGCGGAACCGCAGATTGTCTCGAGGCACTGGGTGTCAACATCGAACAGAGTCCTGAGCGATGTGTAGAGCTGTTGAACGAAGTGGGAATGTGTTTCTTTTTTGCGCAGAAGTATCACACTTCCATGAAATATGTCGGACCGATCCGAAAAGAATTAGGTTTCAGAACCGTGTTTAATATTCTCGGACCATTGACCAATCCGGGTTCACCAAAGATGCAGCTGCTTGGTGTGTATGATGAATATCTGGTAGAGCCGCTGACCAAGGTACTGATCAGTCTTGGCATTACCCGGGGAATGGTTGTATACGGACAGGATAAGCTGGATGAGATCTCTATGAGCGCACCGACGACCGTCAGCGAGTTCAAGGACGGCTGGTACAAGACTTATACGATCAAACCGGAGGATTTCGGCTTTGAGCGTTGTACAAAAGAGGATCTGGTTGGCGGTACACCGGAGGAAAACGCACAGATCACTTTGGACATTTTAAAGGGTGCAAAAGGGCACAAGAGAAATGCGGTACTTATGAATGCAGGTGCATCACTCTATATCGGAGGAAAAGCAGATTCGATGGCAGACGGAATCAAGCTGGCTGCAGAGCTGATCGATTCCGGCAAGGCGCTTGAGACCCTGAACAAATTTATAGAGGTCAGCAACCGCTAGTTATATATGGTGACAGGCATCGTGTTCATGCACCACATATAACCTTGCTCCGATTGTGCTTTCCCTCGTCAAGCTCGGACGCACAAAAGTCGCAATGTTACATGTGGTGCATTGACCGATGGTTCACAGAGGGGAGAGGAGAAGTGAAATGAAACAAGCATATGAAGATATGTCGGGAAAAATCATTGGGGGATTGGAAGCCGGCGGAACAAAAATGGTGTGTGGCATTTGGGATACGGCAGGAGTGATGCAAAGTCGTATTCTGATACCGACCACCACACCGGAAGAGACCATACCGCATATGATCGACTATTTCAAAAAATGGAAGATAGAGGCACTGGGAATTGGTTGTTTTGGTCCCATAGATTTAAATAAAAAATCACCAACCTATGGAACGATTATGAGAAGTCCGAAAAAAGAATGGTCCGGTTTTAATATTGTACGTGCATTTGAGGATGCGTTACATGTTCCGATCGGGTTGGATACGGATGTCAACGGCGCAGCGCTCGGAGAGGTCACGATGGGCGCAGCGAAGGGCTGTGACACGGCACTGTATATCACCATTGGAACCGGTGTCGGAGTTGGCGTCTATTGCAACGGCGCTCTGGTACATGGACTGGTTCATCCGGAGGGCGGCCATATTCTGATTCAAAAACGTACAGACGATACCTTTGAGGGATGCTGCAGCAGACATCCGAATTGCGTCGAAGGTCTTGCCAGCGGAGTCGCTATCGCAAAACGATGGGGCAAAAAAGCAGACCAACTGGCGGATCAGCCGTTGGTATGGGAAATGGAAGCAGATTACGTCGCACAGGCCATCGCAAACTATATTTTGATGTATTCTCCGCAAAAGATCGTTCTCTGGGGCGGCGTGATGCACAGAAAGGAGCTGTTTCCGATGATCCGCGAGCGGGTGCAAAAACTCCTGAACGGCTATGTATGTCATCCGCAGATCGAGACGGATATTGACCACTACATTGTCACTCCGGGACTGGGCGAAAATGCCGGACTCACCGGTGCAGTATTGCTTGGCGTATTAGCGCTGAAAGGGGACGGATATGTTATATAGAGAGGATCGATACGGGAAACCGATCTCGCAGCTTGGATACGGTTGTATGCGATTTACCAGAAAGGGTAACTCGATCGATTTTGCAAAGGCGGAAAAAGAAGTCATGCTTGCCATCGGGCAGGGAGTGAATTACTTTGATACCGCTTATATTTATCCGGGCAGTGAGGAATGTCTGGGAAAGATTCTGGCAAAAAATCACGTGCGGGAAAAGATCAATATCGCCACCAAGCTTCCGCAGTATGTGATACGTTCGGCAGCAGCGATCGACAAGACCTTTGCACAGGAACTGGAGCGTCTGCAGACGGACTATATCGATTATTATCTCATGCATATGATCACCGATATCCGGGAATGGGACAATCTGAAAGCACTTGGGATTGAAGAATGGATCGCCGGGCATAAAGCCGACGGAAGTATCCGCAATATCGGTTTTTCTTATCACGGAAATACCGATATGTTTTTGAAGATTCTGGATGCGTATGACTGGGATTTCTGCCAGATCCAATATAATTATCTGGATGAACATTCCCAGGCAGGCAGAGTGGGACTGGAGGCTGCGGCAAAAAAAGGAATTCCTGTCATCATCATGGAACCTCTCCGCGGGGGAAAGCTGGTAAATATGCTGCCGGATGAAGCGAAACACGCGATGCGCGAAAGCGGCAGAGGATATTCGCCGGCGGAGTGGGGGCTGCGCTGGCTGTGGAATCAGCCGGAGGTGACTTGTGTCCTGTCGGGAATGAATTCTACTGAGATGGTGGAAGAAAATATCCGTATTGCATCGCAGATGCAGGCAGGAACATTTACCGAAGGAGATGAGAAGCTTATCGATACGGTTCGAAAAGCGATCTGTGCCAAGGAAAAAGTGGGTTGTACCGGATGCCGATATTGTATGCCATGTCCAATGGGGGTAGATATTCCGGGTAATTTTTATTACTATAATCTGACTGCGATCGAGAAAAAGTTTTCAGCGAGAACCGGATTTGTACAGGCAATCGCTTTGCAGAAAAATCCGGGATTTGCCAGCCTGTGTGTGGGTTGTGGCAAGTGCAGACAGCACTGTCCGCAGCATATTGATATACCGGCAGAGCTGGTCAAAGCGGATCGTGCCTTGCGTCCTCTGCCATATAAGGTGGCTATGAATGTGATGCGCAAAATTATGGTAAAATAAAGGACTTGCTTTTGGGCGGAGAGAAAATCATACACGCAGCATATAATTGCTCCAATTGTGCTTTTCCTTGTCAAGCTTTTCTAATCGCGCCAGCGCTGTGACCAAACTGTGACTTACACTCACATTTTGCTCACAGAGGCGTCGCTCATAAACAGAACGCTTGCAAGGACGCACAAAGGTCGCAATTATATGTTGCGTGTTATCATTCCCTCACTAAAAAATGAATCGAACAAATGTTCAATGTGTGATATGATATGGTTGTGTAAAAGAAATAAGCACCCTTATCGTCCAAAGTGATGGGTGCTAATCTCTAAAACTTGATATTCACTGAGGGCAAATCGGAGATACATCCGATTACCTTTGAGTAAATTATACGACAGAGTGGCTGAGAAATCAACCACTCTTTTTGATCGTATAGGAAACTTCGTCTCCTATAGGACAAAAACGCTCCGCGAGGATGCGCAAAAGCGCACTCTATTTTATTTGAGGAATGTTACATGATATCATCCACATCGTCCATTCCATGCGCACCGATATCAATTGTACTCAAGGTACGTCGTTTGATCCTCGAAGCCTCCGAAGCATGCAGGATAAACGTCTTGATATCCTTGCCATGGCGGATGTGCTTTAACACGATCTCAGGCGTGGTCACGTCACCGGTATAGCAGGTAAGGGTAGACACACCGACAATGCGTTCCATAAGAGTAGTCGTCTGCTTGACATCCTGAATACGGTACATATAGCAGTCCTCTTCCGTTGTGCGAAACAGACCGGTATCAACAGTCAAAAACTCCTCATTGATGATATACTTGGTAAAAGTCCACGGCAAACCCAAAAAGAGTATTCGTTTGCGCTCAACAAATTTTTTATCGTTATCATCGGTTGTGTTCATTTTTTCGGACATAATCAGTTCCTCCTAAATTATAATCATTGAAAACAAATCCGCTGTTCGTCAATCATACAAGCATGTTGACTCGCTTGCATTCATTTTAGCATATATTTTCTTGTCAGAAAAGAAAAAATTAAATATATAACAAAAAAACAGGAAAAAAATTGGCTAATTTGTGCAAATTTACTTGATGCAAACAAAAAGATTTGATAGAATAAACTATCGGAAAAAAACAATTTGTTTGGGGGACACATTATGCAGTTAGTATTCACGAATGATAATTGTATCGGATGTAATAAATGTATCAGAGCATGCAGTTGTCTTGGAGCTTGTGTTGCCAAAAATGAGAATGGAAAGACCTTCATAGAGGTTGATCCCGTAAAATGTGTGGCATGCGGCGCATGTATCGATGCATGTGAGCATCAGGCAAGAGAATTTAGCGATGATACAGAGCGGTTTTTTGCAGATCTGGCAAAGGGAGAAAAGATATCGGTACTCGTTGCACCGGCATTCAAAGCAAATTATCCAAAAGAGTATGAAAGCCTGTTAGGTGGATTGAAAAAGCTCGGTGTCAATCGGATCATCAGTATCTCATTTGGTGCGGATATTACGACCTGGGGATATTTGAATTATGTCCAGCAAAATGATTTCGTGGGCGGTATTTCACAGCCATGTCCGGCGATTGTCAGATATATTGAACAGTATCTTCCGGAACTGCTTCCAAAGCTCTTCCCGGTACATAGTCCGATGATGTGTGGAGCCATTTATGTAAAAAAATATATGGGAGTGACGGATAAGCTTGCGTTTATCAGTCCGTGTATTGCCAAGAAAAACGAGATCGATGATCCAAACTGTGGCGGTTATGTCAGCTACAATGTGACCTTTGACCATCTGATGCAGTATGCCAGAGAGCATAATGTTTCCGGTACGCTGGCAAGCGATGAGATTGAGTATGGTCTTGGATCGATTTATCCGATGCCGGGTGGCTTAAAGGAGAATGTATACTGGTTCCTCGGTGATGATGTCTATATTCGTCAGGTTGAGGGAGAAAAGCATGTTTATCATTATCTGAAGGAGCATGCAAGTGATATTGCATCCGGAAAGAACAAGGAGCTGTTTATTGATGCGCTCAATTGCAGCGCAGGATGTCTGTATGGAACAGCAGTTGAGGAGAGCCATGCCGTGACCGATGATGCTTTATATGAAGTGCATCAGATTCAGCAGGAGTGCAAGAAGAATTCCAAGAACAGCGCATGGTCGAAGAAGCTGACACCGGAGCAGCGATTGAAACAGTTGAATAAACAGTTTAAAAAGCTGGATCTGAATGATTTTATCAGACATTATACCGATCGGTCTGAGACCTGTGATCATACAGTTCCAAATGCAAAGGAATTAGAACTGATCTATCAGGATATGAACAAGCTGACACAGGAATCACGTTGTATCAATTGTACGTGCTGTGGATATGAGACCTGTGAGGATATGGCCACTGCCATTTACAATGGATTCAGTTACAAAGAAAACTGTATTCATTATCTGAAGGATTCTGCAGAGAGTGAGAAGGCGAAGGCAATGGAGCTTTCCAGCGAGATTCAGAATGAGAAAGAGACCATTTTACTGCAAAAAGAGACCACAGAAGAGACACTGACAAGGGTCAATGAACTGTTTGCCACCCTCTATAAAACAGTAGACAGTGTGGCAAGCGGCAATGAAAGTACAACAAACGAGACTACCGGAATTTCTTCTGATATCATGGAAGTGTCCGATTTCTGTGAGCGATTAAATATAGCAATGCGTCAGATTGAGGCGCTGATCAAGGAATTGGGAGAGAACAACGAAGAGGTTGTGTCAATTGCATCGCAGACCAATCTGCTCGCACTGAATGCAAGTATCGAGGCGGCACGCGCAGGAGAAGCAGGAAGAGGCTTTGCGGTTGTTGCAGACGAGATCAACCAGCTTGCGGCATCTTCCAAGGAGACTGCCAACAAGAGCAGTGAGAGTCAGGAACGTGTCATCCAGTCTGTACATAAGATTTTGACGGAAACGCAGAATCTGATGCAGATCGTAGCCGGGGTCAACGACCGTACGCAGAAGCTGGTTGCTTCAACGGAAGAAATCTCTGCATCATCAGAGACGATCCGTACGACTGCAGATCAGGTGAAAGAAGAATTGCAGCGTCTGTCGGATATGTAATGCATCGACATGTTTGCATGAGCGACGAACGAAGCTGTTAAACAGTGGAATTTTGCTTGTGTATACGGGTGAGATACTTGTATACACAGGCTTTTTTTTATGGTAAAATCATCAAAAAAGTGTCCTTATGTTATGAGAAAATGTGAAAAGGAGAATGAATATGCCAGCGCAACAAATACCGGTCAATGCAAATGCAACTGCAGAGGCAAGAGAATTATTGGAAAAATTGAAGGCGGTCAGCGGAAAAGCGATCCTGACCGGACAGCATACACAGACCAATCCCATGGAGGAACGTACTTATATAAAGGAAGTGACGGGTCATTATCCGAAAATTGTCGGTTTTGAACTGCTGTCCTATTCTCCGAATATCAATTATGAGCATGCGTCCGGGGAATGTCTTACAGAGGTCTATGAGAATCAAAACACGATGGAGACTGCCCTGAAGCTTGCCAGGGAATCGGATGTGATATTGACCTTTTGCTTTCATTGGTTTTCACCCATCGGCGGAAGCGACAAATCATTTTATACAGAGCATACCGACTTTGACCCAACGCAGGTGTTGATCGAAGGGACACCTGAGCGCAAGGCTTTCTTCAGCGATCTGGAAGTGATCGCCGGGCAACTGGAAATTTTTTACGAGGAAAAGATTCCGGTTCTGTGGCGGCCGTTCCATGAGGTAGAGGGCACCTGGTTCTGGTGGGGATCAAAGGGTGGAAAAGTGGCTGCTGAGTTATACAAACTGATGTATCATTTTTTTGTAGATGAAAAGAAACTCGACAATCTTTTGTGGGTATGGTCATCGCCGACCAGCGAGAGCTACCCGGGGGATGAATACGTCGACGTCATCGGCTGGGATATCTATCTGCCGGAAAAGACAGCTACTGATTATAAAGAACAGTATGAGACACTTGTGGGACAGACGACCAAAAATAAGGTGGCTGCCATCACGGAGGTGGGCTACAATCCGGATATCAAACTGTTATGCAAAAATCATGTGCCGTGGGCATATTATATGACATGGTCAAAAGAATTTATTTTGGGTGAGCAGTACAATACCAAAGAGGAATTACAGGAAATGTATGCCAGTGATTATGCCATTAAGCTCTAACTTTACAGAAAAAGTTAGGAGCAATTGCTGATGGTAAGGGTTGACAAATAATTTCACAGTGAGTAGAATTTAGAGTGATTTTTTGAAACTGTTCCCGAATATTTTTCGCAGCAACATATCGATGTTCGAGGACCCACTACTAGGAGGTAAGACAATGAAAAAGAGATTTTTGGCAAGCGTTCTGGTACTTGCGATGGCTGCAGGCATGACTGCATGTGGCTCGACAACAGCAAGCAATACCGCAAGCACAGGAAAAACCTACAAGGTAGGTATCGTGAACTATGTGGATGACGCATCTTTGAATCAGATCGTAGAGAATATTGAGGCTGAGCTGGATGCAAAGGGAGAAGAACTTGGTGTCACATTCAACTATGCGGATTACTATGAGAATGCGCAGGCAGATTCGGCGGTATTGAATCAGATTGCGGCAGATCTGATCGCTGATGATGTGGATCTGATCGTGGCGATCGCTACACCGGTTGGTATGGTGATGCAGTCAGCAACAGAGGATAATCAGATTCCGGTCGTATTCGCTGCTGTATCGGATCCTGTTGGAGCAGGACTGGTGGCTTCTATGGATGCGCCGGGCGGAAATATTACAGGAACCAGTGATGCATTGGATACCAATGCCATTATGAATCTGATGAAAGCTGCAGACGAGGATATTGATCTGGTTGGTCTGTTATATGATACCGCACAGGATGCTTCGACTCAGGCAATCGCAGATGCAAAAGCATGGTGTGAGAAAAACGGAATCGCATACGAAGAGAAGATGGGTTCTACTACCGATGATGTATCAATTGCGGTTCAGTCACTGATCGCAGACGGTGTAGACGCGGTATTTACTCCTAGCGATAATACGATCATGACTGCGGAGCTGTCAATTTATGAAGCACTGCGTGACGCGGGAATTCCTCATTATACCGGAGCTGACTCCTTTGCATTAAACGGCGCTTTCTTGGGATATGGTGTGGATTATGCAAATCTTGGAATTCAGACAGGAGATATGGTCGTAGATATCCTTGTAAATGGCGCGAAACCGGAGTCTACACCGGTTGTTACTTTTGATAATGGTATCGCAACCGTTAATACAGAGATCTGTGAGGCACTTGGATATGACTATGAGACGATCAAAGCTTCTTTTGAGCCGCTTTGCACACAGGTAAAAGAGATTACTACCGCAGAGGATTTTGAGTAATCGGTAAGTTAAAACGAGAGGGAGACAAGGAATGTTTATTACATGGCCATTAGTACAGAGTGCGTTGGAGCTTGGTCTGATTTATTCGCTCATCGCATTAGCATTATTTTTGACATATTCGATGCTGAATGTGTGTGATCTGTCAACAGACGGATGCTATACACTCGGCGCAGCGGTGGGAGCAGTAGTAGCAGTCAATGGTCATCCGTTCCTTGCAATGCTTGCAGCCATTCTTGCGGGAATCTGTTCGGGAATGATCAATGCATTTTTACAGACAAAGATGAAGGTTGAGAGTATGCTTGCCGGTATTATCGTCAATACCGGCTTGTATACCATCAACATTTTAATTATGAGTAAACCGACTCTGAGTATGAATGACACAGAGACGATCTTTACGATGATGAAGGAGCTTCTTGCAGACACGCCGTTTGCAGGAGCTTATAAATTTATCGTGGCGTTGTTGTTTGCGATTGCTCTGGCACTGTTGCTGCTGCTTTTTCTCGGGACCAGACTGGGTCTTTCGCTTCGGGCGACAGGAGACAATATAGCAATGGTAAAAAGTTCTTCCATCAATCCGGTGCTCACAACGACCGTGGGATTATGTATCGGCGGTGCGATGACGGCACTGGCGGGCTGTCTGTTGGGAGAGTATCAGAAGTCGGTGGATATCAATATGGGAACCGGAATGGTAACCGTTGCACTGGCAAGTTTAATTATCGGAGAGACGCTGGTTGGAAAAAGAAGCGTCAAGGTTCGAGCGGTGGGCGTGATCTTCGGATCGTGTCTGTATCGCGTCATCGTAGCCATCGCGCTGCGATTTAATCTGCCGGCAAGCGCATTAAAGCTTGTATCGGCTGTGATCGTTGGTATTGCGATTTCCATGCCGGCGATCAAAGAAATCATAGCATTGAAAAAAACAAAGCATGAAGCAATGATCAAACATAAAAAAATGATCGCTCAGAAGGGAGGCAGATAATATGTTAGAACTGACCAATATCTGCAAGACCTTTCATCCGGGAACCGTCAATGAGAAGGTTGCTTTGGATCATTTGAATCTGACGATCAAAGATGGCGACTTTGTCACCATTATCGGCTCAAACGGAGCCGGAAAATCGACACTGTTTAATGCCATCTGCGGTGGCTTTTTTGTGGACGAGGGATTCGTGGAATTGGACGGAGAGGATATCACGTTTGTTCCGGAACATAAACGTGCCAAATACATCGGACATTTGTTTCAGGACCCGATGAAGGGTACGGCACCGCATATGACGATTGAGGAAAATCTCGCGATCGCATATTTGCGCGCATCCAAAGGGCAGCATGCTTATCTGAGCCATGTATCGAAAAAAGATAAAGAGTTTTTCCGGGAAGCACTGGGGCAGCTGGATATGGGCTTGGAGGATCGCATGAAAAATCCGGTGGGCCTTTTGTCCGGCGGACAGCGTCAGGCACTGACACTGCTTATGGCAACACTTGTGACACCGAAGATCCTGCTGCTGGATGAGCACACTGCAGCGTTGGACCCGGGAACCGCAGACAAAGTGCTGCATTTGACCAAAAAGATCGTGGCTGAGAGAAAGATCACCTGTATGATGGTCACACACAACATGAATCAGGCGCTGGAGCTTGGAAACCGTACCTTGATGATGAATAACGGAAATGTTGTGTTTGATGTGGAAGGTGATGAGAGAGCAAATATGACAGTGAATGATCTTCTGGAGCATTTTTCGGTCAGAGCAGGTAAAGATATGGACAATGATCGTATTCTTTTGTCCACAAAGACGGATTAATTCAAGAACGCAGGAGATGAAGGCAATCCTGCAAAAATATTTTTATCTGCAAGAATACACATCATATTGTGGTTGAAATCTGTCGAAATACAGTATTTTGGGTAATAAACAAGCCAGACATTGTCTGGCTTGTTTTTATCTTGAAAGGAGATAAAGCCTCCGGCGGATTGCAGAGGTGTGCAAAGCGCATTCTTTTTACGAGAAAATATATGGTTTGCTTTCGCCGGTTGTGATAATAAACGGGAGTATTTCCTGAATGGTCAGTCGTACACATTGTTTGACAAGTTCATCCGGAAATTGTTCCGCATATTTGAGATCAAGATTTTGCGCTAATTGCTGAGCCTTTTTTTCGTTCAAAGCGATCAGAGTGGATTCCTCTTCCATGATCCGTTTATAAAGCATCTGTAAGGATGCGGAATTGGAACAGTTCATAAATCCGATATAATGCTCAGCCATTTCGTAGTCGCCGTGACTTCCGCGGGCGATCTCAAACGCATGACGCATGGAGCGTTCCACACGGGATGCGGTGGTATTGTTTTTTTCAGCAATTGCACGATACATTTCCGTGTATTTGATGCGCTGGTCCTGATGTTCGTCGATATAGCAGATGGCGTCGATAATATAATGAAAACCAGAGACATTTGCAGGCATACCTATTTTTAGTAAAACTGTTTCGATCGTCTGTTGCTTCATAAATTATTTCCTCCTTCATTGTATTTGTGTATTTGCCGGCTTTTGAAGTAGTTTCCCGGCCGGTCATTTGTTGTAAGTATATACAAAAATAAAAAAATAGTTGAAAACTGATTATGACTTTATTATACTGCTTTAAGATGCCACTTTGGTGGACAAAATCATCGGAAGCGGATTTGATTTTGTGTAAAAAAGTACCTGAAAGTAACCATTGTGTTAAGTTTTCAATGAAAACCTGACATATAGTATAAACCGTTCCTTTGAAAAGGGGACAGTGTGACCCCCGAGCACTTTTGCAGAGCAAAATTGATATGTACGGGGGATTTGAAGGAGGAGGGGACACAATATGACAAAAAAGGAACTGGTGTCAAATTTTGTACTCAGCATGGAGCAATATCGTCTGGAAAATGAATGGACGCAGGCGCAGATGGCGGAAAAGCTGGAATTGTCTGTATCCGGTTACAAGAAGATTATTTCCGGGGAAACGAAGCGCATTGATATGCTGGTGGCCTATAATCTGCACATGCTGACCGGGCAATTGCTCAGTGAATTATGTGGGGATAATTCACCGGAACTGAGTATCCATCAAAAGATCAGGAAGCTGACAAAAGAGCAGCGGGATCATCTGGAGGATATGATTGATTCTCAACTGGCTGTGCAGGCAAAAGCAGAGCCGGAAGATGACTGTGTGACATTGTATGTTCCGACAGCCAATATTACAGAAAAGATTATGGGAATACGACTGATCCTGAAAAAATAATTGTGTCAAAGGTTAGATATATATTCTGATCAGTGAGGTTAGTATGACAAAACAAAAGAATTTAACAGCCGGCTATGCGCTGATCCAGGGATTTCACTGGATGGGGTATGCCGGGCTTATGGGATTTGCCAGCGTATATCTGCTGGATAATGGATTTTCCAATACACAGATTGGCGGAGTGATCGCGATTGCGGGTGTGGTATCGGCGATTTTACAACCGATCCTCGCCGGTTATGCGGACCGGCAAAAGAGTCCGTCGTTAAAACATATTTTAAAGTCGCTGACGATTCTGATGCTGGCGGCAGCCTTGCTGGTGTATTTCTTTTACGGAAAAAACCGGCTTGTGGTTGGCGTGTTTTACGCAGGGTGTATCACGATCCTGCAGCTTATGACTCCACTTGTCAATGCGCTCGGTATGCAGTCGATTAACCAGGGAAAACGGCTTGCCTTTGGACCGGCACGTTCGGTTGGATCGGCCACCTATGCGATCGCGAGCTATGTGCTTGGTATTGTAGTGGCAAAGGAGAGCACGACAGCGATTCCGCTTGCATTGATTGCAATGCTGCTCGGCTTTTATTTTGCATTGATCGCTTTTCCGTTTGAAAAAGTCGGTCTTTCGGGAGCTGAGGAGCTTGAGGAAAAAACAAAAATCAACTTTTTTCTCAAATACAAACGATTTCGTTTTGTACTGCTTGGTTGGATTTTGCTCTACACAGGCCATACGGTCCTCAACAGCTTTGTGTTCCAGATCGTGACGTCCAAAGGTGGCGGAAGCGAGCATATGGGAACGGTGATGGCAATCTGCGCACTGGTGGAACTGCCGACACTGTTTGTCTTTGGAAAGATGTTAAAGCTGGCAAGGGTTGATGTATGGTTTCGACTGTGTACGGTATTTTTTACCCTCAAGTCACTGATGACGCTTCTGGTAGGCAGTATTCCGGCACTTTACGCGGTGCAGTTTCTGCAGCTTCTCGGCTGGGCGTTGATCGTGGTGGCATCGGTCTATTATGTCAACGGGATCATGGAGAAGACGGATGCGATCAAGGGACAGGCATATTTTACGATGACCTATACACTCGGAAGTGTGATCGGCGCGCTGGTTGGCGGAATGTTTATCGACTGGAGAGGTGTGAATGCAATGCTGATCTTTGCAACAGCTGTATCCGCGGTTGGAATGCTGATTGTTTTCCTGGCAACCGAAAAAACGAAATAAGAAGTAATTTGAGGGTTTTCTTTTTCGTGCAGAATGTGTATACTGAAAGTAGTTGTAACTGAGTATGTTTCATATTTAGAGAAAGGCGGAAGAAAAGATGGGAAATATTGATAAAGACGTAGCAATGGCCTATTGTGCCGATGATGAAGAAATCTTTGTAGAAGTGCTTGAGGCATATTTAGAGCAGGGCGATGAGTACAAAGAGAAGCTCGCTGCTTATCGTGAAGCAAAGGATTGGAAAAATTATGCCATCATTGCACATGCGATCAAGAGTACTTCGCTGACGATCGGAGCGCAGGAATTGTCAGAGCTGGCAAAGAGTCATGAATTTGCAGGAAAGGCAGACGATGAAAACGCGATTAATGCGACATACGACCGGTTTATTGCCCTTTACGATGAGGTGTTAAAAGAGGGTACGGCGTTAATCGGCGCATGATCAACAGCAGAACACGAAAAAGAGGAGGATGCATCGCATGAGAAAGGAAGAATTTCAGTTTTTGTCAAAAGATACAAAGACGAAGATTCATGGTGTGCGCTATCTGCCGGATGATGAGGCATGTATTGGCGTCATACAGCTTGTTCATGGAATGCAGGAATATATTGAACGTTATGAGGGATTTGCCGAGTTTTTGACTGGGAAAGGGTTCTTGGTAGTCGGACACGATCATCTGGGTCATGGACATAGTGTGCGCGATGAACAGCATCTTGGCTATTTTTGTAAGCCGAAGCCAAGTGATGTGCTCGTCGCGGATATGTATCAACTGACCTGTATTACGAAAAACAGCTATCCAAATCTGCCATATGTCATTTTTGGACACAGTATGGGATCGTATCTGCTTCGGAAATTTTTGACAAAACACGGTGAGTCTGTGGATGCGGCGATTTTGTGCGGAACGGGTTATGTTCCAACTGTAACCTGTAATTTAGGACTAGCGGTGGTAGCATTGATCGCAACATTTCGAGGCTGGCATTATCGCAGTCAATTTGTAAAAAATTCGACTTTTAGCGGTGAATACAAAAAGTACAATATGGATGGGTCTGACCCGGCAAACAGCTGGTTGTCCAAAAATACAGAGAGTGTGAAGCGTTATTATAAAGACCGGCTTTGCACCTTTGATTTTACATTGAATGGGTACTGGGGACTGTTCACAACGGTAAAATATGATAATCAGGATAAGTATATCCAACAGATTCCAAAGGATCTGCCGATTTTCTTCATATCCGGAGCGGATGATCCGGTCGGCGGCTGCGGAGTTGGAGTCAGACGGATCTATGATCAGTTTTTGAAAAACGGAATCAAAGACGTGTCGATCAAGCTGTATGAAAATGACCGTCATGAGATTTTAAACGAGCCGGATCATGAAACTATCTATGCGGATATCTGGAATTGGATCAAGGAAAAGAGATTCAAATAAACGGAGGAAGCACAAATCATGAAGAAAAAGATGTTAAATCGTATATTTGCACTTGCTTTTTCTACTGCGCTCAGTCTGAGCATGACCGTTCCGGTCATGGCTGATGCGCTGGAGACCCCGCAGGCAGAAGCAGTGGCAGAAGGGGAGCTGGAAGCGGATGAAGCCCCTCAGGATCAGGAGGCTTCGATCGAGGGCGAAATTGAGGTAGATCAGGAACCGCAGCAGGTGGAAGGAGAAATTGAGGTAGATGATACCGATACCTCAGACATCAATGCCGACGACAATGTCGTGATCGAAGAAGACGATATGCCGTATCTCGCATTGGGAGCAAATCTCTCGGATTCACAGAAGGCGACCGTTCTGGAATTGATGGGAATTGATGCTGCCGGTCTGGATGAATATCACGTGACAAGCATCAC
>OBLI01002553.1_pt1 | contig 15233 bp, 12 predicted proteins | sample 1519701 | NCBI WGS metagenome assembly OBLI01 (sample SAMEA3663005, study PRJEB22513) | pig gut metagenome | biome: pig gut; feature: pig-associated habitat; material: faeces | place: France | collected 2012 | reverse complement strand
GGGAACTGCTCAAGGGGAAGGTCGTGGCAACGCTCTTCTTTGAGCCTTCAACACGCACACGACTGAGTTTTGAAACCGCCGCCAACCGACTCGGGGCGCGAGTGATCGGATTTGCCGACCCGAAAATCACGAGCGGCACCAAAGGCGAAACTCTCAAAGACACTATCCTTATGGTGTCAAACTACGCCGACGTCATTGTGATGCGCCATTTTATCGAGGGCGCTGCGCAATATGCATCGGAGGTGGCGCCTGTCCCTATCGTCAACGCCGGCGACGGTGCACATCAGCATCCCTCGCAGTGTATGCTCGACCTGTATTCCATCTACAAGACCCAGGGAACACTTGAAAATCTGAATATCTATCTCGTGGGCGACTTGAAATACGGACGTACGGTACACTCGCTACTCATGGCAATGCGACATTTCAACCCCACATTCCATTTTGTAGCGCCCAAGGAACTGTCGATGCCCAGCGAATACAAGATCTACTGCAAGGAGCACGGCATAAAATTCCAGGAACACACGGCATTCAACGAGAAGATTATCGCAGATGCCGACATCTTGTATATGACCCGCGTGCAGAAGGAGAGATTCTCCGACCTTATGGAATATGAACGCGTGAAGAACATATATATACTGCACAACGACATGCTCGCATCGGCAAAGCCGAACATGAAGATTCTGCATCCGCTGCCACGAGTGAACGAAATAGCATACGATGTAGATACTAATCCCCATGCCTACTATATACAGCAGGCAGGCAACGGACTCTTCGCACGTCAGGCTATCTTCTGCGACGTGCTCGGTATATCACTCGACGAAGTGAAGAATGACAAGACTATTATTAATTAGGAATTAGGGATTAGGGATTAGGAATTAGGAATTATGGCAAAGAACGAGATTATGGTGACTGCCATTGAGAATGGTACCGTCATCGACCACATACCTACTGAGAAGACCTACGAGGTGGCAAGCCTGCTGCATCTGCAGGACCTGACCACACCGGTGACTATCGGTTGCAACTACCGTTCAAAGAAAATTGGACGAAAGGGCATCATCAAGGTGGCTGACAAGTTTTTCACCGACGAAGAGATATCACGCCTATCGGTGCTCGCCCCTAACGTGGTGCTCAATATCATCAAGGATTATGAGGTGGTGGAGAAAAAGACTGTTATCACACCTGATAACATTAAGGGAATTGTGAAATGCAACAACCCAAAGTGTATCACCAACAACGAACCGATGGACACGCTCTTCCATGTGGTGGACAAGGAAAACGGAATACTGAAATGCCACTACTGCGAGAAGGAGCAAGATATTAATAAGGTGGAATTGGTGTGAAGATTGAAAATTGAAAATTGAAGATTGAAATATTATAATATTAAATAACAACAAAAGAAAAATGAAAAGAGATCAGGAGATTTTTGACCTTATCGAGAAAGAGCACCAGCGCCAACTGAAAGGCATGGAGCTGATTGCTTCGGAGAATTTTGTCAGTGACCAGGTAATGGAGGCTATGGGTTCATACCTCACCAACAAGTATGCCGAGGGTTATCCCGGAAAGCGCTACTACGGCGGTTGCGGCGTTGTTGACCAGGTGGAACAGCTTGCTATCGACCGAGTTTGCAAACTCTTCGGCGCTGAATATGCCAATGTTCAGCCTCACTCTGGCGCACAGGCCAATGCTGCAGTGCTGCTCGCAGTGCTTCAGCCAGGAGACACATTCATGGGCCTCAACCTTGCACACGGCGGTCACCTCTCTCATGGTTCGGCTGTCAACACATCGGGAATCCTGTATCGCCCTGTAGGCTACGACCTCAACAAGGAGACAGGAAGAGTGGATTACGACGAGATGGAAAGACTTGCCATCGAGAACAAGCCAAAGCTTATCATCGGTGGTGGTTCGGCATATAGCCGTGAGTGGGATTACAAGCGTATGCGTGAGATTGCCGACAAGGTAGGAGCATTGCTTATGATCGACATGGCACATCCCGCTGGTCTTATCGCCGCAGGATTGCTCGACAACCCTGTGAAGTATGCCCACATCGTTACATCTACAACCCACAAGACGCTCCGCGGTCCGCGTGGTGGTATTATCCTCATGGGCAAGGACTTCGAAAATCCGTGGGGATTGAAGACTCCAAAGGGAGTGACAAAGATGATGAGCCAACTGCTCAACTCGGCCGTATTCCCCGGTCAGCAGGGTGGTCCGCTGGAGCACGTCATCGCTGCCAAGGCAGTAGCCTTTGGTGAGGCTCTGCAGCCAGAGTTTAAGGAGTGGGCAAAGCAGGTGAAGAAGAATGCTGCCGTATTGGCAGAGGAGCTCGTGAAGCGTGGATTCTCTATCGTCAGTGGCGGTACCGACAACCACTCTATGCTGGTTGACCTGCGCTCAAAGTATCCCGACCTCACCGGTAAGGTGGCTGAGAACGCACTCGTGGCTGCTGATATCACTGTCAACAAGAACATGGTGCCGTTCGACTCACGTTCAGCCTTCCAAACCAGCGGAATCCGTCTTGGTACTCCTGCCATCACAACACGCGGTGCAAAGGAAGACCTGATGGTGCTCATTGCCGAACTCATCGAGGAAGTGCTCAACGACCCCGAGAACGAGCAGGTAATCGCTAGCGTTCGCGCTCGTGTCAATGAGACAATGAAGAACTATCCGCTCTTCGCTTATTAATTTATAATGGAAAAGCAAAAAATTATTCTCTCGGACAACATCACGGAAGCACTGGAGAGTGCCATCGCGGCATTGGAGCACGACAAACTGTTTATGCTCACAGACGAGACGACACTCCGCCTATGTGCTCCTGTGGTGCAGTCAATAGCCGACAGGTGTGGTATGATTACCATCCCTGCCGGTGATACCAATAAAGGTTTGGAGTCGATGAGCCACGTATGGGGCGAGTTGCAACGCATGGGAGCCACCCGTCACTCACTAATGATAAACCTCGGAGGCGGTATGGTTACTGACCTCGGTGGATTTGCTGCATCTACATTCAAGAGAGGTATCAAGTTTATCAATATCCCCACCACCCTACTCTCGATGGTGGATGCCTCTGTGGGCGGTAAGACTGGCGTAAACTTCGGCGGATTAAAAAACGAAATCGGCGTATTTAACAATGCCGACTACGTTATCCTCGACACTGTATTCCTCAAGACTATGGATGACGAGAATCTCTGTTCGGGTTATGCCGAGATGCTCAAGCACGGACTCATCAACAACGAGAAGATGTGGGCGGAACTTGTGACATACGACATACATCAGCCCGACCTAAAGGAGCTTCAGCGCATGGTGGCTGAATCGGTAGCCGTTAAGGAACGTATTGTTCTTGAAGACCCACTTGAGCATGGCATACGCAAGGCATTGAACGTAGGCCACACTATGGGTCATGCCTTTGAGTCGTTTGCAATGAAGCGCACACCTATTCTTCATGGATATGCCGTAGCCTACGGTATTATCTGCGAGTTGTATCTGAGCGCGAAAAAGACGGGATTCCCCAACGACAAGTTGCATCAAACCGTCAGATACATCCGCGAGCATTATGGCAAACTCAATTTTACGTGTGATGACTATGACGAACTGCTCAATCTGATGAAGCACGACAAGAAGAATGTAGCAGGAACAATCAACTTCACTCTCCTCGGCGGTATCGGTGACATACTCATCAACCAAACTGCCACAACAGAGGAAATCAAGGAAGCCCTCGACTTCTATCGCGAGGGATAAGTAAGTTAATGAGAGAGTTAGCTGCGCAGTAGCATTTATTATATGGAGTGAAGAAGTTTTTTTGCAAGCGCTTCAGCCTCAGCCCTGGCTGGTTTACCTGTCTCAGTGAGAGGAATATGAGATATCGGAAGAACATGACGCGGCACCCAATGCTTAGGTAGCACATGCTTGCATATAGACAGTGCCGAGTAGGCATCATCCGACTCAATCAATATGGTGACAGCCTCGCCAAGACGGGCGTCTGCCACCTTTGTTATTATAAAACCACAGGAGAGGTGGGGACGCAAAAGGCGCTCCACCTCTTCTGCTTGTATCTTTATCCCTCCACTGTCAATGACATTGTCCTTGCGCCCTAAGATGCGAAACTCTTTAGAGCCATCGGGAAGGGTGCGCAGTTCTGCAATATCATTGGTATGAAGTTTTTCAGGATTGACCTGTGGAGAATATATCTCAAGACAGGAATCCGAAGACAAACTGACATCTACTCCATCTAAAGGAGAATACCAAAGCGAAGAGTTCTCGCCACTGATGCGACGCAAGGCTATATGCGACAGGGTTTCTGTCATACCATACGTGCTCCATACGGCATTGGGAAACTGTTGCAACTGACTCTCTAAGGAGTCGTCGATGGCGCCTCCACCGATGATGAGATGACGTATGGACATCAGGCGCTCGCGCTCTGCGGGTTCTTGCAGGGAGGAATATACCTGCAACGGCACCATAGCGGCAAAGTCAATCGGTTGTGTGATATCCTTCAACGGATGACTCGACGGTGTGACGGAAATCAAATGCAAATGACTCACCAGAGAGCGCACTACCACCATCTTTCCGGCGATATAGTCGAGGGGCATACACAAGAGTGCAGAATCTCCTTCCTTCAATCCAAGAAAGTCGCAAGTTATCCTTGCAGAATTCACCATACGCTGTTTCTCCACAAGCAACCTTTTTGGTTTGCCTGTGGAGCCACTGGTATGCACTTCAATAACATCCGAAGCATCATTCCATTGCGCAAGGAATTCTTCTAACGTCATATCTTTATATTAAAACACAGAGATACAGAGTCACAGAGTTTTTTAATTCTCTGTTTCTTCTTAAAACTTATTTTTTGCTCTGTGTCTCCGTGCCTCTGTGTTCAAAAAACAGTTTCTCGCCTCTCACCTCAAGGGGCATGGGGATATTATCGGTGAAGAGCTGACCCGTGCCGAGACCTTGCGCCATCACCTTGTCGCCAGTGCCATAGATATCGGCAGCAAGTTGGGCAACGGCATTAAGACCGACATTACTCTCCAGTGCACTGGTAATCCACGACCCGATGCCCTTGTCGCGGGCAATCTCCACCCACTCGCGCGCGCCCTTCATTCCGCCATGCAGCGAGGGTTTGATGACGATATATGATGGTTTGATGATATTCAGCACTTGCGCCTTCATATCGGGCATATTCACTCCGATGAGTTCCTCGTCGAGGGCAATGGGCAATGGTGAGTCGCGACACAACTGTGCCATATATCCCCATTGGCGGGGTTTGATGGGTTGCTCGATGGAGTGGATGGCGTATTGCGAGAGGAGTTCCATCTTATAAAGAGCCTCCTCATATTTGAATGCGCCATTGGCATCAACGCGCAACTCAATCTCGCGACGTGAGAAACGGTCGCGTATCTTCTTCACCATCTCCAACTCAAGGTCGAAGTCGATTGCTCCAATCTTCAACTTGACGCAATGGAATCCCTGTTCGAGTTTGTCCTCAATGCGCGCGAGCATCTCCTCGTAGGAACCCATCCACACCAATCCGTTAATGGTGATGCCTTCCTCGCCACGCGAAAATGGAGTATCAAAGAGGATGTCGCCTCGCTCGAGATTGAGCAATGCCGTCTCCAATCCGAAGAGGATGGAGGGATAGGGACGGAGCATCTGATAGTTGATGACACCCTCCTGACAGAATCGCTCGCACACGGCGTTGAGGGTTTTCTCGTATTCGGGTGTGGCGTCGCAACTGAGGTCGGGCAGCGGTGCACACTCTCCCACTCCCTTGCGCCCTGGCATGGAGTCGGATGTAAGAGTTAGCAACCACGACTTGCGCTCGGTATATACACCTCGTGATGTGCCTGCCGGTTGCTTGAAATGGAATATTCTCGGTTCTATTTCTATCTTGTACATATTCTTTATTTTGGATTACAAAAAATCACGGAAGTTTGGGATATTTCTGGAAATCGGGTTTGCGCTTTTCAAGGAATGCCTTTCCACCCTCCTGAGCCTCGTCGAGGAAATAATAGAGCATGGTGGCATCTCCAGCCAACTCCTGAATACCAGCTTGCCCATCGAGCTCGGCGTTAAGACCAGCCTTAATCATTCGCAAGGCAAGAGGACTGCGCTCCATCATCGTCTCTGCCCATTCAACGCACTCGTCTTCGAGACGCTCGAAAGGCACTACCTTGTTGACAAGTCCCATGCGTTCTGCCTCGGCAGCTGAATACTGGCGACAGAGGAACCATATCTCGCGGGCCTTCTTCTGACCAACACAACGGGCAAGATAGCTTGCTCCAAATCCTGCATCAAACGAACCAACCTTAGGTCCTGTCTGTCCGAAGATAGCATTTTCGGAAGCTATCGACAGGTCGCACACAAGATGGAGTACATGTCCACCTCCGATGGCATATCCATTCACCATCGCTATCACTGGTTTGGGCAGACGGCGTATCTGCATCTGCACGTCGAGCACACTGAGACGTGGCACTCCCTCTTCGTCAACATATCCTCCACGTCCCTTGACATGCATGTCGCCTCCCGAGCAGAAGGCCTTGTCGCCAGCGCCAGTGAGGATGACGACACTGATGCGCGATGCCTCGCGGCAATAGGCAAACGCCTGACTCAATTCGAGGGTTGTACGGGGTGTGAAGGCATTGCGATAACGAGGACGATTGATGGTTATCTTGGCAATGCCATTATACTCTTCAAACAGGATTTCCTGGAAATCCTTGATTTTTTTCCATTCTCTTGTTGCCATATTCTTTTAATATTTCAATTTTTTAATATTTCAATATTTCAATCTTTCAGAATGACCTCAAGCAGCATCGGTCTTTCCGTTTCTGCAGTAAGCAAGGTGACTATGCCAAGATGCATCTCATCCACTGTCTTTGCCGAGAGATAACCGATGTCATTCTGGGTACATATACCACGGGCATCGGCAGAATGACGTCCTGCAACAAAGCTGTCGCGATTACTGCATTGTTCAAGTCCCTTAACATTATCAAAGATTCCTCCATGACGGTCATTAAGCAGAATTATTCGGAGATTGCCATGAAGGTTTTTGTTCCACAGGGCATTCTGATCGTAGAAGAAACTAAGGTCGCCGATTACGCAGAACACCATCTCTTCGGCAGAGCACGATGCTGCAAAACCAACAGCAGTGGATAGACTGCCATCAATGCCATTTACTCCTCGGTTGCACCATATTTTATGTCCATAGGCATATTGGCAGGCAAGACGCACGGAGGTACTGTTGGCATAATGCACATGATAATCATACTCCATATCCTCGAGTTGCTCCTCAAAATACTTCACAGTAGAGGCGACAGACAAATGGGTGTCATCGATAGATATAAGGCGTTGCTGCTCATTGGCAAAGGCCTGTTGCCATTCTTGATAGAAGAATTCTGATTTCTTGGGATTGTCTGATGAAATATACCTTGACACCTCTGTGATGAAATCAACAGGAGTGCAACATATCACTCCATCAAGACGACGGAAGGGAGAAGAAAACTCTCCATCCTTATCCACTCGCCAAACCCTGAGATTGGGGATGGAAGAAAAACGGGTGTTTATGCTGCGGCACACTGTCGTGCCACCCATATACACTATGAAATCAGGCAGCATTGAGTCGGGCATAGTGTCGATGAAGCCAGCATAAGGATGGGCATGTTCATCACTGAGCGGTTCGCTGAGCACAACAACATTTTCCTTCACTTTATCCAATTGGCTCTGAAGATTATGCAAATTATTGTCCTGTCCGATGATAATCAAAGGACGCTCGGAATTAAAGAAATCATCTACTAAATGTGACAATTCTTCTTCGTCATATCGACTTTCAATCTTTGTCACCTTATTATATATTACCTCGGGCAAAGAAACGCTTTGTATGCACTCAGCCGGACTTGGCAGCGGCACATTTATATGAACAGGACGTGATGAGGACAATGCCACTGTCAACGCCTCATTGATCAATCGGTTGTGATAATAGGCATTGCTGCCCATTGCGTCGGTGAGATTAACCGAACGAGCCACATAATTGCTGAAAGCACCATATTGGCGCATGGTTTGACCTACATTTTGGTCGATGTCCTCCTGAGGGCGGTCGGCGGTAATCACAATAAGCGGAAGCTTCTGATAGTAGGCCTCAACGATTGCGGGGGCAACATTGAGCATTGCCGACCCGGAAGTAACCACAATAGCTGAAGCATCGCATCTTTGAGCAAGACCCAAGGCAAAGAATCCTGCCGAACGCTCGTCAGTCACTGGGTAATAGTTGAACGAGCCCTTCTCCAAGATATTATTCACTATGATGGCATTTCTGCTTCCCGGGCACAACACGATATTCCGTATGGCGTATTCCTCGAGCAAAGCAATCAATATGTTTACCTTATCTTCCTCGTAAAACATCTTCTTATGGTTTGCATTTTCGTTTCTGTTTCATTCCATTCCGACTCCTCCTCACTGTCGGCAATGAGTCCTCCTCCTGCATGAAGCCTGTATTCATTTCCGCATATCTCCATACAGCGCAATGATACGTAGAGACTGGCATTTCCATCGGCAGATATCGGTCCCATGAATCCACTGTAATAGCGGCGGGGCAAACTCTCGTTGTCGAGGATAAATCGCATAGCCTCCTGCTTGGGTAATCCGCATACGGCAGGCGTGGGATGCAGTGCTGCAAGGAAATCTCCAAGGCTCTGTTTGTCAGAGAGCGAGAAGGTGAAGTCGGTGCGCAGATGGCGCACATCACCAGCGGCAACGGTATAGGGACCTGTCGTCGTACAGCTATCTGAAAATCTGCTGATACATTCCTCGATATACGAAGCCACATACTGCTGCTCACTCTTGTTTTTGTCGTTCCAAAGGGTGTTGCCCCATAATCCCATCGTTCCTGCAAGGGCAATTGTGCGATATTTGCCTTGTTCTCCCTCCAAAAGGAGTTCGGGGGTGGCAGTCAGCCAAGTGCCACCGACAGGAGTGCTTACCAATGCTACGAACATATTAGAATACAGTCGGCATGCCCTCTCGAAAAGTCGTCGGGGAGGTTCGGTATTCTCAATAATTTCCACCGACTGGCGTGCGAGCACTATCTTGGAGAAAGTGCCGTCGGTTATGCGTGAATGAAAAGTATGGAAATCCTTGGCATAATCGTCGCGACTGGATATTCGCTGCGCGAGATTGCCCTCAGGCGCATAGTCATATTCCTTCATATATGACAGAGTGCGCTTCACTATCTTGTCGGGACGCAGTAAAAGGACAGGGCAATCGTCGGTGACGGCAAAGGGCGACATGACAAATCCTTCCTGACCATTGAGGGATTCAACACTGTCGAATGTCAATGGCTGTCCAGTTGTCTGCGTCATTTCAGTATATTCCAACTCACCAGGTAGTCGGAACAATGCGTAACTCTCCATTTATTTCTTTTTGTCGATTATATAATTAGTGACACTAGCCGTAGAGATTAGTTCGCCGGAGGTGTCGGTGATGTCAACATTCCACACATGAAGCGTATTACCGGTATGCACAATGCGTGCCATGGCAGTGACGGTATCTCCCTCGGGAACTGCCTTTACATGTGTGCCACTCACATTGATGCCTACGCAAATCTTACCGGGGCATAACACCGACGACCCTGCTCCTGCAAGGGTTTCGGCAAGGGCAAGCGAGGCTCCCCCACTGAGGTAGCCCATGGGTTGCCTACTGTTTTCATCTACCTTCATTCGCGCCATACAGGTATCGGGGTCGGGAGTGGAGATAAATTCCATACCCATCACTGTCGCCATATTGCGCTCAGAGTTTATCTTGTCTAATATAGAACCAAAATCCATTAAAAAAAAACCAAAAAGGAGCAGGCACCTTAATTCAAGCACCCGCTCCGAATATATAAAATATTACTTTTGCCTTGCTTAAAAGAGCTTATTATTTAAAGAGTGAATACTCCTCCACTTCCCATGCCAAGACACTGGCTCCGAGAAGGTCGCGCTCACGATCGTCCAAAGTGGTAATAAGCAATTTCACCTTACCACGTATGTTATGGAAGACGTGCTGATCGAATGATTCCTGAGCGGGTTCTATAAGCCATTTGCCAGCATGATGGACACCTCCGCCAAGAATAATAGCCTCGGGGTCAAACTGGGATGCCATAGTAGCCATACTGATACCTAAAATATAACCTGTGCGGCGATATACCTCAATGGCAAGTTCGTCGCCCTGTTCACAGAATTCTGTTATTACCTTCGGCGTAAGCTTCTCAACCCCTCGCATAAGTGACGGTTTGTCGCTTTCCTCAAGCAATTCCTTGGCAGTCATCACAATACCACGCGTAGATACATACGTCTCAAGGCATCCCTTCAGGCCGCAAGTACACTGACGTCCATTGTCAACGACGCATGTGTGTCCCACCTCACCGGCAAATCCATTAGCACCAAAATGAGCCTTGTTGCGGGTGAAGACACAGCTTCCGACACCATGTCCGAGACCCAACATGATAAAGTCCTTCATACCATGTGCACAACCGAATGCATGCTCACCCAATCCCATGATATGACAGTCATTGCCCACTGCCACAGCCAAACCAAGGCGGTCACGCAAAAGAGCAGATAGAGGAATTACACCCTTCCAGGGCATATTGGGCGCATTTTCAATACAACCTGTCTTGAAGTTTGCACTCGGACAGCTTATACCCACAGAACGTATTGTCTCATAGCCACCATTGGTCTCTGCCAAAAGCATAATGCTTTCAGCAAGTTTGCTGACATACGAACTAATAGTTGCATACTCATCTGTCGGGAATTGGTCTCTTGCGACAATATTTCCCCTCAAATCCACAATTGCATATGTGGTGAGTTCCAAACCTATATCAACGCCTACTACGCGTTCTTTCATTTTTGTTGTGTACATAGAACATCTTACTTTGGTAATTACAATCACAAAATTAGTGCTTTTAATGAAAACCACCAAATTTTCCATAAAAAAAATTGCTTTTTTACCTCATTTTTAACATTTTTGCAGATAAGACTACCTTTCTTAGTTATAAAAATCCAAAAAAATGGTCGTTTATTCAAATATATTTAGTAATTTTGCACCCACATAAAAGATAAGAAAGAATATATTCGATTACGACATGAATGTTTTAGAACTTAGTGAACAGGAAATAGGCAGACGCCAAAGTCTGCAGGAACTGAGAGATATGGGTATCGACCCATATCCAGCTGCCGAGTATCCAACAAATGCTTTCTCTACAGAAATCAAGGATGGGTTTAAGGACGACGATGAGCCACGCGAGGTTTGCATCGCCGGACGTATGATGAGCCGTCGAGTGATGGGAAAGGCAAGTTTCGTGGAATTACAAGACTCAAAGGGAAGAATACAGGTTTACGTCACTCGCGACGACATCTGCCCCGGCGAGGACAAGGACTTATATAATAAGGTATTCAAGCGCCTGCTCGACATAGGCGATTTCATTGGTATCAAGGGTTTCGTATTCCGCACCCAAACGGGAGAGATCTCTGTACATGCCAAGGAGCTCACCCTATTGTCGAAGAGCCTCAAGCCACTGCCTATCGTGAAATACAAGGACGGAGTGGCATACGACAAGTTTGAAGACCCCGAATTGCGCTATCGACAGAGATATGTTGACCTTGTTGTCAACGACGGAGTGAAGGATACATTCCTTCAGCGTGCCACAGTAATACGCACCATACGCCGTGTGCTCGACGAGGCTGGATATACCGAGGTGGAGACACCTACACTGCAGAGCATTGCCGGCGGTGCAAGTGCGCGCCCCTTTATCACTCATTTCAATGCCCTCAACATCGACATGTATATGCGTATCGCCACAGAGCTCTATCTCAAGCGACTCATCGTGGGAGGATTTGAGGGTGTATATGAAATCGGAAAGAACTTCCGCAACGAGGGTATGGACCGCAACCACAACCCAGAGTTTACTTGCATGGAGCTCTATGTGCAGTATAAGGACTACAACTGGATGATGTCGTTCACCGAGAAATTGCTCGAGACGGTATGTATCGCCGTAAACGGCAAACCAGAGCGCGAGATCGACGGACAGATCATCAGTTTCAAGGCTCCATTCCGCCGTCTTCCTATTCTCGACGCTATCAAGGAGAAGACAGGATATGACCTCAACGGCATGTCGGAGGAAGAGATTAGGGAAGTGTGCAAAAAGCTCAATATGGACATCGACGACACTATGGGCAAGGGCAAACTCATTGACGAGATTTTCGGAGAGTTCTGCGAGGGCACTTATATCCAACCCACATTCATCACCGACTATCCCGTGGAGATGTCGCCACTTACCAAGATGCACCGCTCAAAACCAGGACTTACGGAGCGTTTTGAATTGATGGTAAACGGCAAGGAGCTTGCCAACGCATACTCGGAGCTCAACGACCCGATAGATCAGGAGCAGCGATTCATCGACCAGATGAAACTTGCCGACAAGGGTGACGACGAGGCGATGATAATCGACCAAGACTTCCTGCGTGCACTGCAATACGGTATGCCTCCCACAAGCGGTATCGGAATCGGTATCGACCGACTGGTGATGCTTATGACCGGCAGGACATATATCCAGGAGGTGCTCTTCTTCCCGCAGATGAAACCTGAGAAAAAGGCTCCGCGCAGCAGCAATGACGACTGGGCAAAGATTGGTGTGGAGGAAAAATGGGTGGCAGTGCTCAATAAGTGCGGCTACTATCTGGTGAGCGACATCCGCGAGGTTAATCCTCAGAAACTGCAGATGGACGTTTGCGGAGTAAACAAGAAATACAAGTTGGGATACGACAATCCTAAGGTGGATGAATTTGCCGCATGGATTGAGGCTGCCAACAAGTAAATATATATATGCAGTCAACGGGAGTAATATATATAATAAGGTAGAAAATGTTCGATTGCGGTAAGATAGCCATTATAGGTGGCGGAAGCTGGGCAACTGCCATTGCCAAGATTGTGGTGGGACACACTCACCACATCGGTTGGTATATGCGACGCGACGACCGCATTGAGGAATTCAGGCGCATGGGGCATAACCCGGCTTATCTGACAAGTGTGCACTTCGACACCAACGAGATTTTCTTTTCGAGCGATATCAATCGCATCGTGCAGGATTATGACACATTGGTGTTTGTAACACCCTCGCCCTACTTAAAGAACCATCTCAAAAAACTCAAGACGAGGATTCGCGACAAATTTGTCATCACCGCCATCAAGGGTATTGTGCCCGACGAGAATCTTGTGTGCTCGGAATATTTCCATCAGGTGTATGATGTGCCATACGACAATCTAGCATGCATCGGTGGTCCGTCACATGCCGAGGAAGTGGCGCTCGAACGTCTCTCCTACCTCACCGTAGGTTGTTCAGACCGCGAAAAAGCGCAGGCTTTCTGCGATGTGCTCAATAGCGAGGTGATAAAAACCAAGACCAGCAGCGATGTCATCGGCATTGAATATTCGTCGGTATTGAAGAATGTTTATGCCATTGCCGCCGGTATATGCAGCGGACTGAAGTTTGGCGATAATTTCCAGGCGGTGCTTATGTCGAATGCCGTGCAGGAGATGTCGCGATTCCTCACCGCAGTGCATCCCATTGAAAGAAGCGTGTATGACTCGGTATATCTCGGCGACCTACTTGTTACCGGCTACAGTAACTTCTCGCGCAACCGCACCTTCGGCACCATGATAGGTAAGGGATATAGCGTGAAGAGTGCACAGATTGAAATGGAAATGATAGCGGAAGGTTTCTTCGGCACTAAGTGTATGAAGGAAATCAACCGCCGAATGCATGTCAATATGCCAATTCTCGACGCAGTATATAATATATTATATGAGCGAATAAGTCCGCAGATTGAAATCAAACTGCTCACAGATTCGTTTAGGTAAATGAAGAGTGAAGAATTTATAATCATTGTAAATTATGAAAAATATAACACTTGACATCACAAAGGCTGCACAGTTTCTGAAAGCTGGTGCAGTGGAGGCTCTCGAACCTCAGGTAAAGGCAGCTCAAGAGGCCTTAGAAAACGGCACATGCCCTGGTAATGACTTCTTAGGATGGCTCCACCTGCCATCGTCAATCTCAGCTGACTTTATCAAGCAATTGCAGGATTGCGCCAATGTGCTCCGCGAGAATTGCGAGGCTATCGTTGTTGCTGGTATCGGAGGAAGCTATCTTGGTGCACGCGCCGTGATTGAGGCTCTAAGCAACTCATTCGCTTGGCTTGTGGGCGACAAGAGCAACCCCACTATCCTCTTTGCAGGAAACAATATCGGTGAGGACTATCTCTCTGAACTTACCGACTATCTGAAGGACAAGAAATTCGGTGTTATCAACATTTCCAAGTCAGGTACTACCACCGAGACAGCCCTCACCTTCCGTCTGCTGAAGAAGCAATGCGAGGAGCAGCGCGGCAAGGAAGAGGCAAAGAAGGTTATCGTAGCAGTCACCGACGCTAAGAAGGGTGCAGCACGCACATGTGCCGACAAGGAGGGATACACCTCATTCATCATCCCCGACAATGTGGGCGGACGATTCTCAGTGCTCACTCCGGTGGGACTTCTGCCTATCGCCTGTGCAGGTTTCGACATCGCAAAGCTTGTTGAGGGTGCTCAGTCGATGGAAAAGGCATGTGGCAAGGATGTGCCATTTGCTGAAAACATCGCTGCACAGTATGCTGCAGTGCGCAATGCCCTGTATGCCGAGGCTGGCAAGAAGATCGAGATTATGGTCAACTATCAGCCTAAGCTCCACTTTATGAGCGAGTGGTGGAAGCAGCTCTATGGCGAGAGCGAGGGTAAGGACGGAAAGGGTATCTTCCCCGCATCATGCGACTTCACCACCGACCTCCACTCTATGGGTCAGTGGATTCAGGAAGGCGAGCGCACCATCTACGAGACTGTCATCAGCGTTGAGAAGCCCAACCGCACCATGCTCTTCCCCAACGACGAGGAGAATCTTGACGGTCTGAACTTCCTCGCCGGCAAGCGCGTGGATGATGTCAACAAGATGGCAGAGCTTGGCACACGCCTTGCACACGTTGACGGCGGCGTGCCTAACATCCACATCTTGATGCCCGAACTCAACGAGTATTATCTCGGCCAGCTCATCTACTTCTTTGAGCTCGGTTGCGGCATAAGCGGCAATGTCCTCGGAGTGAACCCGTTCAACCAGCCTGGTGTAGAGGCGTACAAGAAGAATATGTTTGCACTGCTCGACAAACCTGGATATGAGGCTGAGAGCA
>OBLI01002552.1_pt1 | contig 15235 bp, 9 predicted proteins | sample 1519701 | NCBI WGS metagenome assembly OBLI01 (sample SAMEA3663005, study PRJEB22513) | pig gut metagenome | biome: pig gut; feature: pig-associated habitat; material: faeces | place: France | collected 2012 | reverse complement strand
CAATTAATAATTTAACATGTAGAGAGATATGAACTCTTATAGTATATTTCTTTTCAAGGATGAAAACATTTATTCTATTTCAACAGACTATCAAAAGTCCTTATTAACGAAATAGGATCTTTATCAAATTCTTTCGTATCTAAATTAGACACAGTTTCTTTCATCACAGGATATGGCTTAAATACAATTTTAAGCAACATTTTCGCACCAATACTACTTCCCATCCAATAACCCTTTGCCACATCTTCATTCTTTACCTTAAAATAGAAAACATAGTTTGTGCCTTCCAAATGTAATGTTTTGGTATTTGTTATTGTTGAGATATAGTGTATATAGGCAGACACATTTTTCCCTTCATACACAGGTTTGAGGAATATCGGAGTTTTGTATGGTTTTGGATTTTTGTTCCAAACGCTTGGCAATGATTTTTGCGCCATAAGCGGAACGAACTTTATCCATTCTTTAGATTTTGAATCGTAGTACTTAATGCTCTTTATCTCTGTAGATTTGTATTCTTTCTTTTCTCTATACTTGGAATCTTTAGCAACAACGACATCACCATCATCAAGCATAAATAAAGTTTTTGTGACTCCCTTAACCACATTCCCGTTGTTTAAGGTAATTTCAACATTGTCCTGTGCTTGTACCATTACACACAACAAGAGGGCAAGAAACATAAAAAATATTCTTTTCATACTCATGTTTTTTTACAGTTTGACTTAATGTCACAAAAATACTTTTTTCTTTGCTATCCAAAAAAATAAACACGTTTTTTTTAACTTTTTTATCCGTGCGAATAGTAATATTTAACGCTTGAAACGAAAAATGGTTTATGGAAACTGTTATCTGTTATTTGTTATCTGTACAGCAAAAAAAATCGTTTTTGGAAACTGTCAACTGTAACGCTTGGGGATGATGTTATTGACCTGTCATGTGACATTTTACTCTTGTATAGACTACACCCTTTATCCAAGTCTTCAAAAGAGACATTTGAGATAGTGTTACTTATAAGAAGTTTTTTAACTCGTAGAGAACAAACAGTTGCCCCGGAATCTTTCAATAAAATAGCTCCTCACCGTTCTCCAATGATTATGATTCGCATAAATCCTTGCATTTCTCCCAATAGGCATCGAATTCCTCTTTGCTAACCAACATATTGGTTTCTATCGAATACAAGTCATATTGCAGGATAATGGACATCGGAGGATTGTGTTTGATGAAATCTTCTGGAAAGCAACCATCTATTTCGACATTAGCTACGCAATAGTTGCCATCTGCAGAAATTGTGATAGCCTTTGATACTCTCACGCAATCAAACTCGCCATAGCAAACCGTGTCGAACACCTTTATCTTGAAATAGAACTTGTATATCAATATTCTATTGTTGCATGGAAGTTGTTTTCTCAGACGGATGCACAAATGAGCCAAGGACAACAAAAAACTTTTCTTTGCATCCTTTGGAGACATTATCAGTGTGAAGTGCTTGCCAAGCTGACCTACGGAATTCACTTCGACTTTTGTTTCTGGGGCTTCCTTGGAGACAAGTATCTTGACTTCATTCACCGCCTTGCTCCAAATCTCGACGTAATCAGGAAAAATAAGGTAATAGTAGCTGCTGAAAAAGAACTCCTTCGTCTCAGGCTTGTACTGTATAAAGAAGTTGGCTGAATCAAAAGATTCGGTAAACTGTTCTTCAGGCATAATCCGAGAATCATTGGGCGACTTCTCGCAAACCCTACTAAGCATCTTGACTCGCCTCTTGAACCATAACCATATTTTGTATCTTTTGGCAAAGAGTACAAAAGCAATCGAGACAACAGCCAAAACGACAAGCACGACCACACCGATAATATCCGAGCAGATATGAGTGATGACACCTATGCCATATATGATGACAATGCACCATAAAACGACCATTCCAAGTTTAGACATTATTTTTTCTATCATAAAGCTATTCGTTTTTGTGGTTTTTTGAATCCACGATTTTCTGTTATCTATGATACAGGCATTAGTGTCCCGTTAAAATCGGGACACTAATGCTGTAAATTATTATTGTTATTCTACTTTGTTGTTACTTTCTTGTATTTCTGGTTGCTTGCTGTAGGATTTTCAGGATTGGTCATCTGCAAATATCCTGCTGCAACAAGGGAGGTGATGTAACGTTCACGGTTCTTGGTTTGATTGGATAAACCAAGGCGTTCCATGATCTCTGCGGTGGTTCGAGGAACTGAACAGAAATTGACTATATCCCTTTGCTTATTAGACAATGACACTTTTTTAGTGTCAGAGTGTCTAAGTTGGTGTTAGAGTGTCTAAGTTGGTGTTAGAGTGTCTAAGTCTGGTATCTAAGTCAGTGCCAGAGTGTCTAAGTCGAGTGTCATGGTCGTTCTCGGAAGTGTCTAAGTCGGTGCCAGAGTGTCTAAGTCGAGTGTCATGGTCGGTGTCAGAGTGTCTAAGTCGAGTGTCAGAGTCTTCGACTTGATTACTTTTTTCCTCGACTTGGTTACCGACTTGGTTACTTTCACCCTCGACTTGGTTACTTTCTTCTCTCCAAACCGTGATGACAAATTCCTGTGCCTTGTCATTATTCATAAACGTGACATTGATATCTTCGTCCAGTGCACGAGTGATGCCGCTACCTACACCAGTGTATGGCAGCAAGTATATAGCATTGTTAAAAAGGAACATATTGCGAGGCATGGAAGTTCCTGCCTTGATGTCATCAATAGTGAGTCCGTTAGGCAATGCACCAGGACTGTGAATCTCAACACGATTGTCGAAAATGAAAATGCGAACAGGGGCTTTCATGTTCAACGAGCGATGTACAAGGCTGTTTACCGTGAACTCAACCAAATCAGCACGTTACGAGCAATCAGTAAGATTTCAATAAGTATATTAATAAGGTAGCGTCACCTTGAACAGCGGATTGTCTACATGCTCCTTGCGTATAACGTCTACAAGTTCGGCTACTATGTCGGGATGCGCAGCGCTCACGTCGTTGTCCTCGTGCAGATCGGTGGCGAGGTTGTACAGGCGCGGCTTGCCCTTTACGACAATCAGCTTCCAGTCGCCACGGCGCACAGCAATTTGGTCGGTCTCGTGAAACTCCCAGTAGAGATGGTCGTGTTGCAGCTGCTTGGCATCGTCGCCGAGGAGCGTCGGAGCGATGGAGAGTCCGTCGAAGCCGTCGCCCGCGAGCTGGCGGTTGGTGTAGCGCTTGCGGAAGTTCTTCACGCCGGCGAGGTCGCAGAACGTAGGCATGAGGTCGTAGAAGGCGAACTGCAGGTCGTTCACCTCGCCCGCCTTGACGTGTCCGGGCCACCATGCGATGAACGGAATGCGTATGCCGCCCTCGTAGCACTGGCGCTTGAGTCCGCGCAGCTTGCCGTCGCGTCCGAAGAATTCGGGGTCGGCGCCGCCCTCCTCATGAGGTCCGTTGTCGGAGGTGAAGATGACGAGCGTGTTCTTGTCGAGGCCCTTCTCGCGCAGTTTCGCCATCACCTCGCCCACGTACTGGTCGAGACGCGTTATCATTCCGGCAAACTGTGCGTGGGTATGCTCCACGGCGTTGTAGCGCGAGCCCTCCTGTCCGCCCCACGTCTTGTCGACGAAGAACTTCTTCTCGTAGCCCTCCACGATGCTGTCGTAGGGCTGTGCCAGTTCGGCGTGAGGCAGGGTGTACGTGAGGAAGCCCACGAACGGCTTCTTGCCGTCCTGACGGTCAATCCATTCGAGCGCTTTGTCGTGAATGATGCGTGCCGAATACTGCTGGCGCTTATGGTAGTCGCGTCCGAACATGGGGTACTGTATGTTCTGCTCCATCACCTCGCGCACTACCGCCGTGTCGCCCATAGAGCGCGAGTAGCGGTTGAGGAAGTTGGGATAATACAGATGCGCCTGAAACTGGCAGATGTAGCCGTAGAACTCGTCTACGCCGCGCTTGTCGGGCGTAGAGGGCGAGCCTTCGTAGCCGCCTGCCCACTTGCCGAAGACGCCTGTGGTGTAGCCGTGGTCCTTCAGCATCTCGGGCAGAATCTTGTGCTGCGGATCGTAAGGCTCCTGACCCACAACAGCAAAGTCTACGTTGTTGCCGTACATCACGGTATGCTCGGCTGACCAGTACTCGCGGTTGCCGCGCACGTGTCCGTGACCCGAGTGCTGACCCGTCATTATCGAAGCGCGCGAGGGCGCAGACACCGGCGAACCGGCGTAAGCCTGCGTGAAGCGCATGCCCTCCTCAGCCATGCGGTCGATGTTGGGCGTGCTGATATAGGGCTGTCCGTAGCAGGAGAGGTCGCCGTAGCCCATGTCGTCGCACAATATGAATATAATGTTGGGTTGCTTCGGCTGCACACGCTTCTGGGGAGCCTTTGCAGCCATGAGCGTAGGCACTACGGAGAGTGCGGCGCCCGCTAAGAGAATATTCTTGTTCATCGTGAAATATGTTGTTTCAGAGTAATCGATTTGTTTTCAATGTATAAAATTACTGCAAATAATCCGAACGCCAAAATCATTTGACTACAAACGCATAAATTAAGCCGTTTTTACTCCGTTTTTCAGATAAAAAACATTACTTTTGCATATAGATTTTGCGCGGAAGCGCACATATTAACCTGAAACACTATAAACAACAATGAGAGAGAAAATTGATTGCTTTCTGCCCTGCAACGATGTAGCCGAGATTGCCGACTCGCTGCAGACGCTGAGCCAAAGCAAGACTACACAGCATATAAACCTGCTCGTGAGCGACGCAAGCGACATCTGCGCGTGCGGCGACTCGGACAGCATCAGCGACTGCACCGTGATAACCATAGACGGACTGACGTCGACAAAGACGCTGCTCACCATCGAGGAGCATACCGACGCCGAATACGTGCTGCTGAGCCTGAAGCACACGCCGGTGAGCCTCGGACTGCATGCGCTCGACCGACTGCTGCGCGTGGCTACCGACAGCAATGCGGGCATGGTGTACGCCGACTGCTACATACAGAAGGACGGCGTGCAGGAGAAACATCCTACCATCGACTATCAGACGGGCAGCATACGCGACGACTTCGACTTCGGACAGCTCGTGCTCATACGCGCATCGCTGCTGCACGAGTACGCGGCGAAGCAACAGCAGACCGACTACAAGTGGGCGGGCTTCTACGACCTGCGCCTGTACATAAGCCGCAAGTCGCAGATTTTCCATCTTAACGAGTATCTGTACACGCAGGTGGAGACCGACTCGCGCAAGAGCGGCGAGCGCCAGTTCGACTACGTCAACCCGCGCAACCGCGAGGTGCAGATAGAGATGGAACAGGTGGCAACGAAGCACCTCGACAAGATTGGCGCTACGGTAGACACGTCGAAATATATGAAGCCCGACTACAGCGAGCAGGACTTCACGTACGAGGCTTCGGTGATTATACCTGTTTTCAACCGCGCCAAGACCATCGCCGACGCTGTCGGATCGGCTCTTGCACAGAAGACTACATTCAAGTATAACGTAATAGTGGTGGACAACCACTCCACCGACGGCACTTCAGACATCCTCGAAGCGGCTGCTGCCGAGGACAAGCGCCTCATACATATCATACCCGAGCGCACCGACCTCGGCATCGGCGGTTGCTGGAACGTGGCTGTCGACGACGCACGCTGCGGACGCTTCGCCGTGCAGCTCGACAGCGACGACCTCTACTCGTCGCCGCAGACGCTGCAGCGCATCGTCGACGAGTTTCACAAGCAGGGGGCTGCGATGATTGTGGGCTCCTACCGCATGTGCAACTTCCAGCTCGAGACGCTCCCGCCGGGACTCATCGACCACAAGGAGTGGACCGACCAGAACGGACCTAACAATGCGCTACGCATAAACGGACTCGGAGCGCCGCGCGCTTTCTTCACGCCTATCCTGCGACAGATTCAGTTCCCGAACACTTCGTACGGCGAAGACTACGCTCTCGGACTCGCCTTCTGTCGCAAGTACCGCATCGGCAGAATCTTCGACGAGCTTTATCTGTGCCGCCGCTGGGACGGCAACAGCGACGCCGCCCTCAGCATAGAGCGCCAGAACGCCAACAACCTGTATAAGGACCGCCTGCGCACGCTGGAGATTGCGGCGCGCCAGCAACTCTCCGAAGGCACCGCAGACGCCTCAGCCGACAGTTCGCTGCAGCGCTTCTTCAACCGCCAGCTGGAGGTGTGGGAGGATGCCAGACAGCACTTCCACGACCTGCGCAACGTGAAGACGCGCGAGTTGTCGTGCGGCGAGATTACGCTCAAGCTGCAGTTCAACCCCGCACGCATCGTCTCTACGGGCGCAAACATCGACCGCAAGACCATCGCCGAGCGCCCCTGCTTCCTCTGCGAGCAGAACCGACCGAAGGAGCAGATGCAGAAGCAGGTGGACAAGAACTTCACGCTGCTCGTCAACCCCTTCCCTATCATGCCCCAACACTTCACCATTCCGCTGCGCACGCACCGTCCGCAGAGCATCGGCATGAACTATGGCGAGATTTACCGACTGCTCAACGCCTATCCGACGCTGACGGTGTTCTATAACGGACCGAAGTGTGGCGCGTCGGCTCCCGACCACATGCACTTCCAGGCTGTATGTTCGGGCATGCTGCCGCTGCAGACCAACTGGCCCCGACTGAGCCGCGACACCGAAGTGCTCATAAAGAACGATGAGCGTGGTGCGATAACAGCCGTACGCGGCTTCGCCGTGCCCGTATTCTCTATACGCACTACCGACCAGCACACGGGCGAACAGCTCTTCCGCAAGCTCTATTCGGCGCTGCCGATGCACGGCGGCGATACCGAGCCGATGATGAACATCATAGCATGGCGCGACGGCGACGACTATCAGGTGGTGGTGATACCACGTACGAAGCATCGTCCCGACTGCTACTTCGCCGACGGCGAGCAGAAGCGCCTCGTCAGTCCGGGTTCGCTCGACATGGCGGGCTTCATCGTCACACCGCGTAGCGAAGACTTCAACACGCTCAGCGCAGACGAAGCCGTAGCTATCTTGAAGGAGTGCGGCATGGACACGGCTACGTTCAACGAGACAGCCGAGAAGCTGCGCACACTTGCAGCGGGCAACCTCGCTTCTAACACCCACTTCGCAGGCAAGCAGCCGAACGTATCGGTAGGCATCGTGAGCGGCGCGAAGATATCTTTCTCGCTCAACAAGCCGTACATGGCTAAGGGCAACCTGATTGAGGGCGAGCAGGTGGTTGAGTTCCATGAGGGCGGCATCCTGTGGAACGGCAACCAGTATCGCGAGCTTACTTTCCATCCGCAGCAGAACGACGCCTCGTTCTCGCTGCACGACGTAACAATCGGCGTCAACTTCCACTGGGAGCGTCAGGAGACGCAGACCTTCCTGGGCACGCTGCGACTCGTGGTAGACTCAGACCGCGTCTGCGCCATCAACGAACTGCCCGTGGAGTCGTATCTGGAGAGCGTCATCTCAAGCGAGATGAGCGCCACATCGAGTCTCGAACTGCTCAAGGCGCACGCCGTCATCTCGCGCAGCTGGCTGCTTGCGCAGATTGAACAGCGCCACAAGCAGCAGACGGGCGCCGGAGGCAGCGGCTTCTTCTCGTTCATACGCAAGGACGACGAGCTGATAAAGTGGTACGACCGCGAAGACCACACCATCTTCGACGTATGCGCCGACGACCACTGCCAGCGCTATCAGGGCATCACAAAGACTACGAGCAAGCATGTGGCGGAGGCTATACACGCCACACGCGGACAGATACTGATGGACAACGACGAGATATGCGACGCGCGCTTCAGCAAGTGCTGCGGCGGTGCGACGGAGGAGTTCCAGTATTGCTGGGAGAACGTGAAGAAACCGTATCTTGCGGCGATACGCGACGTGGCTGACGCAAGCTCTTGCGGATGCAGCAACGCCGCAGCCGCAGAACTGCCCGACCTGACCGTAGAGGAGAACGCCGAACGCTGGATTCGCACAGCGCCAGAGTCGTTCTGCAACACCGACGACAAGAAGATACTCTCGGAAGTGCTCAACGACTACGACCAGGAGACGACCGACTTCTATCGCTGGCACGTCACATACACGCAGGAGGAGCTGAAGAGCCTCATCACAGAGCGTCTGAAGATGGAGTTCGGCGACATTCTCGACCTCGTTCCAGTGGAGCGTGGCAGCAGCGGACGCATCTGCCGACTGAAGATTGTGGGCTCGGAGCGCACATTCACCATCGGAAAGGAACTGGAGATACGCCGCGCGCTGAGCGATACGCATCTCTACAGCAGCGCATTCGTGGTTGACAAGGAGGACGTAAAGGACGGCGTGCCGCAGACATTCCGACTCACGGGTGCAGGCTGGGGACACGGCGTAGGACTCTGCCAGATTGGTGCCGCAGTAATGGGCGCCAAGGGCTATAACTACGACCAAATCCTGCTGCACTACTATCGCGGAGCGGAGATAAAAAGGATATATAAGTAATGGTGAAGTGGTGAAAGGATGTTGAGGTGGTGTGGTGTTGAGATGGTGACATTAGTACATATCTCAACATAACAACACCTCAACAAAACAACATTTCATAACTCAAAATTCAAAACTACCAAAGGCAATAATTAATAATTAAAAATTAAAAATTAATAATTGAAAAAGACTAATCCGTGGGCATGGATCCCCACACTATATTTCGCAGAAGGCCTGCCCAACGTTGTCGTTACAGCTCTGTCGGTAGTCATGCTGATGCAGATGGGACTGAGCGATGCTGAGGTGGGACTCTACACGGGCTGGCTGGCTCTACCTTGGGTGGTGAAGCCGCTATGGAGTCCGTTCATCGACCTGCTGAAGACAAAACGCTGGTGGGTGCTCACGATGCAGCTGCTCATGGGCAGTGCGCTGGCTGGCATCGCCTTCACGCTGCCTACGTCGTTCTGGTTCCAGGGCACGATGTTCTTTCTCTTCGCTATGGCGTTCGCCAGTGCTACGCACGACATCTCTGCCGACGGTTTCTACATGATAGAGCTCGACGAGCACAACCAGGCGAAGTACGTCGGACTGCGCAATACGTTCTATCGACTCGCCGTCATCTTCGTGAACGGCGCACTCGTGTCGCTCGCCGGCTTCCTTGAACATCAGTTGCAGATGCCTGTGGTCTACACCTGGACGCTTATCTTCTACGCTCTCGCGGCGCTCTTCATCGGCATTTGGCTCTACCACTGCAAGATGATGCCGCGTCCTGCCGACGACGTCAGTTCGGAGAAGAGCGTTGGAGAGGTGGCAAGCGAACTGAAAACGATGCTCGCCACATTCTTCTGCAAGTTCGGCACAAAGGAGACGGTGTTCGTGATGCTCTTCCTGCTGTTCTACCGCTTTCCAGAAGCTCTGCTGAACACGATGACAAAGACGTTCCTTATGCGACCTACAGCCGAAGGCGGAATGGCTCTGACACCCGAGGAGTACGGACTGGCGCAGGGCACGGTGGGACTCATCGGACTGCTCTTGGGCGGAATACTCGGCGGCGTACTCGTCAGTCGCGACGGCATGAAGCGCTGGCTGTGGCCGCTCGTATGCGCCATCACGCTGCCCGACGTAGTGTACATATACCTCAGCTACACGCTCGACTCCAATCTATGGGTCGTATCGTCGTGCCTCTTCGTGGAGCAGTTCGGCTATGGCTTGGGCTTCACCGTATTGACGCTCTACATGCTTTACTACAGTCAGGGCAAGTTCCGCACCTCACATTATTCTATATGCACCGGCATCTCCTATCTCGGACTGATGCTGCCGGGCATGGTGTCGGGCTACGTTAAGGACATCATGGGCTACAAGATGTTCTTCATCTTCGTGATGGCGTGCTGCCTGATCACGTTCCTCGTGACAGCGTTCCTGAAGATTGACCCCGAGTTCGGAAAGAAGAAGGAGTAGAGAGTTTTGAATTTTGAGTTTTGAATTATGCGCTACGCGCATTTTGAGTTATTCAATTTTGAATTAAGAATTCGCAACTCATAATTCAAAACTCAAAACTCAAAATCGCAGGCGAAGCCGAGAATAATTCAAAATTCAAAACTCATAAACTCAAAATTGCCGAAGGCAACAATTCAAAACTCAAAACTCAAAACTCAAAATTCATAAATGTTAGACAAGCAAAAGAAAACAACCTACCGCACACACCGCAGAGGTGCAAAGACCCGCTGCCTGTGGTTTCCGTCGCTGATGTTCGGTGACGGATTGGCTGTGTCTGTGCTTGTTCTGACGATGGTGATGCTGCGCCGCATGGGGCTTGACACCCCCGACACTGCGCTTGCCATCGCCTTACTATGTCTGCCCGTGCTGCTGCGCCCGCTGTTCGAGATGATAGTCACCCACTTCTGGGGCACCACAAAAGTATGGATTCTCTCCACACAGTTCATCTCCGCTCTCTCGCTCGCCGCCGTAGCCTTCACGCTCCATACGAGCTACTGGCTGCTGGGCACGGCATGCTTCATGCCGTTCTTCGTCTGCTCGGCTCTGTTCTACAACATCGCCCTGCACCGCTTCTATATCGACTCGCCGATAAAGAAGTTGAGGTGTTGTGATGGTGAGATGGTGACATTACATTCGTCAAATCTCAACACCTCAACACCACAACACCTCAACACCTCAACACCACAACACCTCAACCTCAACACCTCAACACCACAACACCTCAACCTCAACCTCAACACCTCAACACCTCAACATCTCAACATCAACACCTCAACATCAACATCTCAACACCTCAACACCACAACACCTCAAGTCTCAACACCTCAACACAACAACACAACAACATTCCATAGTCAAAAATCCTGCGTTTTTTTGACTATGGCCCTCCTTTTCGGCTGCGGAGTAATGGCGATGGTGGGCGGCAATATGGAAGTAGTGACACGCAACATACGCTACTCGTGGAGCTTTGTGTTCTACGTGATGGCAGGCGTGGAACTGTTTCTGTGGCTCTGGCACACCCTCTTCCTGCCCGGCGGACCACACGGCTACGCCAAGCCGAAGCCTACGATGGGTCTGCATCGCGGCGAGTTCAGAGAGACTATGCGCCGTATGCTGCAGCGCAAGGACGACATCGCCACACTGATGTTTCTTCCGCTCTTCCTGCTGCCCGAAACGCTGCTCGCTCTCACCGCCCCACTCTTCGTCATAGCCAAGCCGCACAACGACGGACTGGGCATGTCGCCGCAGGAGTTCGCCTACGCGCAAGGCACAGCAGCCGTCATCGCCATCACAGCCGGCTATATTCTCGGCATATACGCCATACGCCGCCACGGACTGCGTCGCTGGCTGCTGCCCTCAGCCCTGCTGCTCGCCGTTCCGGGCGCCGCACTGCTCTTCCTCAGCTACAACACGGCAGCGCCACTTAGCATTGTAGCCGCAGCGCTGGCTGCGGGTCACGCCGCATTGGGCTTCGCTCTTAGCATGGTGAAGCAGGTGGTGGTGCGCTTCACGCGCAACATGCCCGACAGCACTTTGCGCCACGCAATAGCGCGCACGCTCATTGCCACGCCGTTCGTCATCGTTAGCGCATTAGCCAGCCTCATGCTCACCATCGCCGACTATCAGCGCATCTTTCAGCTCGCCACGGAGCTTGCCGTAGTGCCACTGATTGTCAGCGTGTTCTATCTTTATCTCACACGCAAAAATAGCAGAGAGCTGCCGATAAAATAAAGCTACGATTGTAACGAAGCCTCCGCATTTTCACCGCTTTCCTTACTTTACTTTCAGCAAAATTATGTATCTTTGTAACCTTATAAGACTTCAATAAGGAACTACTTGAGGCATCAAAGGTTAAGTAAGGAAAAGCATATTATAACAAAGAAATTATTATGGCAACTAAATCAAAACATAGCATAGAAGAAATTATTGAGGATTGGTGCAAAAAACAATTCAAAGGTCAAAAATATTATACAAAGACTGAAGCAATCAATCCCGAAATAGAAATAGCCCTCAACAAGGCTCCAAGCAAACAGGGTGGTTCCGGCAAGAACTACCCTGACATCAAATGTATGCTTTTCTCTGAGAATGGTCGTAAAATTCCAGTAATGATTGAGGTGAAAGGCAAAAAGGGCGATTTGATAAAAGTAAACACAAAGGGAGAAGTTGACAACACAAAGAAGGATTCAGATCCCAATTATCAGAACATCGCAAAATATGCTGTCAATGGAGCTGTTCACTATGCAAATGCCATACTCAACTTTACCGATTCGTATAAGGAAGTAGTGGCTATAGGTGTCAATGGCTATGAAGAGGCTGGCAAGACTATACACGAGGTGGATGTATGGTACATATCAAAAGACAATCTCTTTGTGCCAAAACATGTAGGCAGTTTTGAAGATATTTCTTTCCTCTTGGAAAGGAACATGAAAGACTTCGTTACAAAACTCAATGCTCTTGCTCTTACTCCCGAAGAACTTGAAGAGCGAAAACTTGCACTTGAAGATGAGATTGAACGCAAGTTAAAGGCTTTAAACCAAAGTCTGCATGATGAGCAGCAAATTGTGGTCAACAATCGAGTACAACTTGTGGCAGGTCTTATTATGGCAGGATTGGGCACAGTAGGAGTGCAACCACTCCGTGTTGAGGATTTAAAAGGTATTGAAGACAAAGAGAACAACGATGGTCAGGTCATCATGAGTAAAATCAGAATGTATCTGAATAATAAGCATTTGCCAGAAGAAAAAATTGATATGATCTTAGGCATTCTTGACGTTGTTTTCCTTAACTCTGGATTGGAAAAGCCCACATCTGGCGGAGAAAGTAAATTGCATACAATTTACGCTGATGTAAAACGTGATATCTTGCCATACGTTACTGGAGAACTTCATAATATTGACTTTACCGGTCGTCTCTTTAATGTAATGAATGAATGGGTTGCCGTACCTGATGGAGGTGAAAACGATGTAGTGTTAACCCCTCGCTATATTACTGAGTTAATGGCAAAATTGTGTGAAGTAAACATGAACTCATACGTTTGGGACTTTGCTACTGGTTCGGCAGGATTCCTTATTTCTGCTATGCATCAAATGATAGATGATGCAAAACAGAAATATGCAAACAGTCCTATCAAATTTGAAGAAAAAGTAAACAAGATCAAAATGGAGCAGCTTCTTGGAATAGAGAAGTTGCCAGATGTTTATATGCTTGCTGTTCTGAATATGATTCTGATGAAGGATGGTAGTGCAAACATCATTCAGAAAGACTCTTTGACATTTGAAGGCAATTACGAACAGGGAAGGAACATAAACCATCCATTCCCCGCCAATGTATTTTTGCTCAATCCGCCTTATTCTGCAGACGGCAAAGGCTTTGTTTTTGTAGAAAAAGCATTAGGTATGATGACACATGGTGGTCGTGCTGCCGTATTAATTCAAGAGAATGCAGGTAGTGGCAACGGCTTGCCATTTACTGCCAATATTCTTAAAAACAACACTTTGCGTGCATCTATCAAGATGGCTGATATATTCTGTGGCAAAGCCAGTGTACAGACTGCAATCTATGTGTTTGAAGTAAATCGTCCACATGATGCAGAGAATGATTTGGTACGTTTTATCGACTTCAGTAACGACGGTTATACACGTATGAATCGTAAAAAGTCGGGACAGAGTGTGAATTTGCGTGACACAGATAATGCCAAAGAACGCTATGCTGAGGTAGCAAACCTTGTTCGTTATGGTAAGGGTGCAAACGACAAGAACCTTAATTATTTTAAGGATTGCTATACCGAGGACTACATCACGTTGAATGGCAACGACTGGACATACGGACAGCATCAGAAAATAGACACAACACCTACTGAAGAAGATTTTCAGAACGTAGTTAAGGAGTATCTATCATGGAAGGTCGGACAAGTTCTTAAAGGAGAGTCGGGCCTGGGAAAAAAGTAAGCCCACGACCTACTAAACTGAAGGCGTGGGCGTATAAAGATTTTAAGGTTGGGGAATTGTTTTCTGCTCAAACTGGCGATACCGACCTACAACAGAAGGACATAAATGGTAAAGGAACCTATTTTATTAACTCAGGAGTAGAAGGTCAAGGAATTAAAGGAAAGACAGATAGAGAGGCGAAAATTTTTGGAAGTAACACTATAACTATCGACTTTTGGGGTAACGCATACTATCGTGATTTTGAATATAAAATGGCGACGCATAATCATGTCTTTTCACTAACGGGAGATGTGATTAAGAATCGTATTGTTGGCTTGTATCTTGTGACAACGATGTCGTATATGAAGAAGTTATTCTCATATAACAACATGGGAACTTGGTCTAAGATTAAAGAGCAATACATTCATTTGCCTATAACTCAATCTAATGAAATAGATTTTGCTTTTATGGAATCTCGCATTCGCGAGATGGAAGAATCTCGCATTCGCGAGATGGAGGCTTATCTAAAAGTCGCTGGTTTTGATAACTGCGAATTGACTGAAGAAGAAAAAAAGGCCGTCGAAAACATAAAACAAGGAAAAGTAACATTCAAAACTTTCTACATTACTGATGATAAAAAGAATAAAAGGTCTAATAGTGTTTTTAATGTAAAGAACTCTCATAATATTCTACAGAGTTCCATCGTTGCAGGTAGTGGTACGACCCCATATGTAACTGCAGGTGAGGGAAACAATTCGATATATGCATACATATCGTTTGATAAGAATCAGATTGAAGAAGGGAATGCAATCATGATTGGTGGAAAAACTATGGTAATCACCTATCAAGCAAAAGACTTCTTTTCAAATGATAGTCATAATCTTGTGCTATATGCAAAGGACGAAAACTTGAAAAAAGAACTCATACAGCTATTTATGGTTGCTTCTTTAAATAAGAGTTTAAAACCTATATATTCATGGGGTGATTCCATCTCAAAGGCAAAGATTATAAAGGATAAGTTCAATCTTCCTGTCACCTCCACAGGCTCCATCGACTATAAGTTTATGGAAACATACATTCGAGCAATTGAGAAACTAACGATTCAAAGAGTTCTGGATTGGAGAGCCAAGGAAATCGCAGCAACAAAGACTGTTGTCAATGAAGGTAAAAATGTCACTCCATTGCAGCAACGCTCCAACTCCAAGCAATATGAGTTATTTGAAAACGATGCCCCTATGATGGTAGCAGAGGGCAAGATGGACAATATAAAAACAGATAATTATGAACAATAATAGCAAGCAACTATATCTCGACTTTGAAGAATACATTCGTCAAGGAGAACCGAGCAAGAAAGAGAAAGCCAGTATATGGCAGA
>OBLI01002549.1_pt1 | contig 15258 bp, 15 predicted proteins | sample 1519701 | NCBI WGS metagenome assembly OBLI01 (sample SAMEA3663005, study PRJEB22513) | pig gut metagenome | biome: pig gut; feature: pig-associated habitat; material: faeces | place: France | collected 2012 | reverse complement strand
ATTGATAACATTCCTTACACAGCAACAATGTCACCATTGTTAGTAGAAGTTCAAAAAGTTATGGGCGCTGATTATACATTCCCACTATGGTGGTGTTTATCATTAGGCGCTTGCCTAGGCGGCAACATGACAATCATCGGTGCTGCTGCAAACGTAATCGTTTCTGAAACTGCGGCTTCTACAGGACACCCTATTAAATTTATGTATTTCTTGAAATACGGGGTTCTTGTAACAATGATTTCATTATTTATGAGCACAGTTTACGTTTGGTTTAGATTCCTTGCGTAAGGTAAATATATAAGTTTAAAGCGGCGATTTTTCTAAAGAAAAATCGCCGCTTTAATTTTTTGTAAGTTTATTTATATCCTGAAACCAAATGGTAAAAATTCACTCAATTTTCTAGCATCAAGTTTTCCACAATCTTCTGTAATTACGATAATTTCATCATCTCCTTGGAATTCAAACATAACTTGTCTGCAAGCTCCGCAAGGATAACAGTTATCGGAATTAGGAGAATAAATTGCAATTGCTAAAATTTCTCTTTCGCCTTCTGACACTGCTTTAAAAATCGCAGTACGTTCTGCACAGTTTGTCATACCGAATGAAGAGTTTTCGATATTACATCCTGAATATATTTTTCCACTTTTTGCTATCAAAGCCGCACCTACTGCGAACCTTGAAAATGGCGAATAAGACATCTTAGATGCTTCTTTTGCCTTATCCATTAGTTGCTTATAATCTATTTCCATATCTACATTCTATTCCTTTTTTCACGTTTGACATCAATTAATTGGATGATTTATGACTAATAAAAATTTAAAGAATTCTTTGCCACAATTATACTATTATCCGCCTGTTTATTAACGTCTGACTTTCCTAGATTGAATATTCTACCGGAACTATCAACAACATAGGATTTCTCAATAGGCTTATTATATAAATTTGGAATTTCACCACCCTTTTGAAAAACATTTCTTACCGCTGTTGGCAAGAATTTGTGTTCCATAAGTAGTTTACTCACTTTGCAATCTTCTTCATCATAGTCACCGATTACAACAATTGAAGATTCATCAAATTTGTCTTCTAATTTTTGTGCAAGTTTTTCTCTCTTGAAAGCATCTAGATATGGCCAAAAATTACGACATAATAAAACTGTATTTTTTGAAGACATATTATCAACATCTTCCAAGATATCACCTTGAGAAAATTCTACATTTTTTTTCAAAATATCTTTTGGGGACAACAGAAGAAGATCTCTTTCGTAGATATCATGTCCCATATCAAAGTTTGTATTAAATTCTACATTAAAATATTTTTTTGGATTATTATGAGTATGACGAGTTATATGCGAAATTTCACCGCTACATAATTTCATCGGCAGACATTTTTTTGCAGCTTCAATATTTATTTCATCAAAATCTTTCGCAATAATTGGAAAAAACTTTTTAGCGTCTTCTTCGCCTAAATAATTTATCAAACTCGCAACACAAGAATACGTTTCCTGCCCGTTTGAACAACAATGATTTATAAAATTAACTTTTGAAACATCCTTATATTTTCTTTTCAATAAAGATGCAAAGCCTTCCCAATCCATATCCGGCCTAAAAAAATAAGTCGTAGTTCTATAAAACAAGTTCTTTTTAGGCTCATCTACAACTCGACAATTTCCTCTACACGAAGGAGACTTTTTATTATAAATAGAATAATTATTATTTATCGGTAAAATTCTCATAATATAATAACGTTAGTAAAAATATTATTTGCTACCATAATAATTTTTGACAAACTCATCACTTTTTGACAATTCTATTAGCCAATTCTTTTGCATATTCCATCTTGAAAACTAGATTAAGGACAGCATAAATACCAAGAACAGATACCATAACAAATACAATTTTTGAGATTTCAAAAATATATTTTGGTAATTGAATCTTATCAAATCCTACACAAATAAACCAACCTGCAACAAGTGTTAGTCCACCCGCCAAAAGCATTTTTGCAAGATTGTAAAATAGAGATTTATAGTCTAATTTTATTTTTCTGTAAATAAATAAACCTAAAAATACAGCATTAAATAAAGTTACAAACGAGGTTGACATTGTAATACCGGCAATTCCCATGTCAAGTTTTAGAATCAAAAGCCAATTCAAAAATGCCTTCAAACCGATTGATGACATTGCAATAATAAACGGTGTTTTTGAATCATTAAATGCGTAATATACTCTCGTTATAGAATCTCTAAATACATAAGGCAGTATTGAAAAAGACAAAAAACATAATGCTTCTGATACCATTATAACTGCGTTTGCATTAAACGCACCACGTTCAAATATCAAAGAAATTCCGTCTTTTGCAAGCAATAATATTAATAGCAGCATTGGGATTCCGACAAAAAACAACACTCCAACACCTTTATTAAAATAGCGTTTGATAGAATCCATATCACCCTCTCCGGCAAGACGAGAAAAAATTGGAAATAGCGGTACCAAAAATGCTGTAACTAAAATTCCCACCGGAAATTGAAAAATTCTGTTTGCAAAAACAACAGATGTCCACGCACCTTCTTTTAAGGTTGATGCGAAAAACATATCTATATAAATACTGATTTGTCCGATTGTAGAGCTCAATATTGCAGGAAACAAAAGTTCGCAAATGTTCTTAAATTGAGGATTATTCTTAATATCTAAATTCGGTTTAATTCGATATCCAATCTGTCTGATTTTTGGAAATTGAACCGCAAGCTGACATATTGCACCCAATGTTGTTGCAGCAGCTAAAGCAATTCCTAATTTATCATTATGAACTAAAGATATCACAGCAATCACAACAATACTCAATATCATTGGAGATAAATTCGGTAAAATATACTGTTTATGCGTAACTAATAATCCGTAGAAAATACCGATTACACCGCCTATTAAAATAACAGGTGACATTATTTTAAAGTGCAAAGACGCTAAAGCAACAAGTTCAGGAGCTCCAGCCGAAATAATTAATCCCATAATTTTATCAGCGAAAAAGAATCCGCCTACAGCACAAAATGCAAAGAACAAAAATGAAACAGTTAAAAATGTATTATACAATTTATTAACCACTTCATCCGGTTTTGAATCAAAATTTGGAATCATTTTGGAAAATACTGCAACTGCAGCACTATGGAATGGTCCACCTACTCCGCCTAAAATAATTATTGCCAAAGATGGAATTTGAAGTGCATAAAAATACGCATCAGATACTAGTGTTGCACCATAATAGTTTGCAACCACCATATCTCGTACAAATCCCATAAATTTACTTGCTATTGTGACCAGTGCAATCAGCCATGCTGCTTTAAGCACGCTTTGTGTTTCGTCTTTACCCGCCATACTTCTCTACCAATTCTACATACAAAGTAACAGTTCTGCCTAAAGATGGAGGATAGAATATTATTGTATTTGCTCCATCATCAATATATCTTGAAATATCTATTCTATAATCCTTTTGGAATATAGTTTTTGTTACAGGAAATTCTAAAGTTTTACCGTTTATCATTACTGCAATTTTTGCCGCATTTGAATTTGTTACAACTAATTGAGCTCTTCCTATTGGCGCCCAGAATGTTTGTTTTACCTCTTCACCACAAACAGTAACCGGCATTGTACCCAAATTTACACCGCTATAATAATGTCTTAAAATATTATAATAAGGTTGCTTAAGTTTTGTCGCCATATATCCGGCACCGTATTGGCTCATTCCAACCCCATGCCCAAAACCGCCACCATTAATTACAATTTCAGTAATATTCCCGTAGTTATCTTTTTTGTTGTCAATAATTATGTTAGCACTCGGCAAAGATACTCCATTTTTTTGAAAAACTCTTCTTATAACAAGCTCTTTATAAATTCTGTAGCAACCTTTGTTTGTCATAAGTTCAACTTCCATTGCCTTTCCAGAAGCACCTCTTTTCATAACTTTGATATCTTTAATTTTTCCCAGCTCATCTCCTTGTTTAAAAGCAGGATGAATAAATCCGGTTTTTGATTGCGCAATAAGAGTTGATTTTAAAACATTTTCTAATTCTCCCGCCGCCCACTGTTTTTGCCATCTATAATATGGTGATTCAATGTCAAAAGAAGGGATTTTTGTATCATAAAAAGCCTTTGCAGCATCCTCTTCTTCCATAGACTTAAATTCGGACTTATCCGGAACAGCTGACAAATACGGTTTATTTGGTGCCGGAAACATCTTAGTCATAGGGTCAGAAAAAGCATTAGAATAACTTTCTGTATATCCTCCGGCTGTTGAGCTATACAGTGCTAAAATCGGTTCATTATTGTACAAAGCTACAATACCGTCCGTTTCCATTACCGCTCTTGTAGACAAATCATCTTCTGTATTAACTCCATAATACACTTGACTTGCCACACTATCAACTACGTTAAACTCTTTATAAGCCTGTGTTCTAGGCGTTAAAACATAGTTTCTTGCAGCAACCGCCTGCGCTTTTAAAGCTTCCAGACCAAATCTGACAGGCATTTCGTTTGGCACAACACCTTTTAAATATTCTTGAGTTTCTACAAGGTTAACCAAATAAAACCCTTTTCTATCTTGATGTTGAACAACCTCAAATGCGCCATGATAAAGAGCCGGCTTTCCTTTTCTGGTTAAATCTTTAACCCCGAGAACACCTCTTGGGCAAACTATAACAAAATCTCTAAGCGTTGCTCCATGGCCGTTGATTGAAACATCAAGCCCTGTAACACCGTTTTTTATTGTGATATCAGTTTCTGCCGGTACAGAATATATTATCTTATGAGTTTCTCTATCGCATATATCGCAATCCGAAGTTCCATAAACAGAAATAGTCTGTTTCAAAACATTCTGGAATTTATTATCTGTAAGTCCGACTCTTACAATATTGTTATCCGCAACCGCAAAAGTAGGATTTACTGCTACTAGGGATAAAGTCAGCAACAGTACTCCCACAATATTTTTTAAACGAGTATACTTCATTAAATCTACTCCAATTAGCCTTTTAATTCCCAAGTAGTTCCTTCTTTAGAATCCTTTAAAACAATTCCAACTTTATCCAAAGCTACACGGATTTTATCAGCTACATCCCAATTCTTTTCTGCTCTGGCAGCTTTTCTCTTTTCAATAATTTCATCCATAGAAGAATATGTTTCACCCAATTCTTCTGAAATTTCCTTAAGTTTTTCTGCCAATTCTTCTTCTGAAAGAGTTGCTTTTTCAAACAGAAAACCAAGTGTAGTTGCTAATTTATACAACAATGTAAACGCATATGGAACATCTTTATTAGCTTTATTTGTTAAATCAAACAAAACTGCTAAAGCCTTAGATGTATTCAAATCATCGTCCATAGCTTCTTCAAAAGCTTTATACTCTTCAAATTGAGTTAAATCTAAAGTTTCATCAATCGGTGTACGTTTTGCATTAAGCATTCTTTTAACACCATTTGCAGCTGCTTGTAATGCTTCATCTGAAAACTCTACAGGCATTCTGTAGTGGTTTGTAAGTATAAAGAATCTGATTGTATTTGAATCATAATTTTTCAATAAATCATCTATCGTAAGAAAATTACCCAATGATTTTGACATTTTTTCCTTATTAATAGTTACAAAACCATTGTGAAGCCAATAATTTACGAATTTGCAGCCATTTGCACATTCTGATTGAGCAATTTCATTTTCGTGGTGTGGGAATATTAAATCAGCTCCACCGGCATGGATATCAATTGTTTTACCCAAATATTTTCTACTCATAGCAGAGCATTCAATGTGCCATCCTGGTCGCCCAACACCCCAAGGTGATTTATAACCAAACTTTTCGTCTTTTTTCCATAATGCAAAATCAAGCGGATCTTCTTTTTGTTCTCCAACTTCAATTCTTGCGCCACTTTCTAACTGATCAATAGGCTGCTTTGAAAGATATCCATATTTAGGAAATTTCTTTACTCTAAAATACACATCTCCATTAGCTTCATAAGCGTAACCCTTATTAATCAAATCCTTAACTATAGAAATCATTTCGCCTAAAGTTTTAGTCGCAAAAGGTTCTATATCAGGCTTTAAGTTATTCAAAGCATTCATGCTATCATTAAATTTTTTGTACCAGAAAGTTGAAACTTCTTCCGAAGTTTTACCTTCTTTTTCTGCTTTTTTAAGAATTTTATCGTCTACGTCAGTAACATTTCTGCAATATGTAACATCGTAACCTTTAAACTTAAGATATCTGTACAAAACATCCCAAGTTATATAACATCTTGCGTGCCCCAAGTGCGCATTGTCATAAACGGTAGGACCGCAAACATACATTTTAACCTTGTTCTCTTCTATAGTTTTAAATTCTTCAGTCTGATTTGTGTATGAATTGTGTAGTTTCATAATATATTACTCCCCAAAATCTCGCACGACTATATTACAACAAAAAGATTTTTATGTCTATTGATAAATAAGCAGAATAGGACTTTACAAGGTGTAAAAATAATTGTACAATAGACTAGTTATATAAGTATATGAGAGGATTTATAGATGAAATTTCACATGCAAGTGTTAATTGCACTTGGTTTGGGGTTAAAGAGAAATTGGCACATTTTTGCCGGCTTAATTCTCGGTGTTTTAGTTGGTATTTGGTTACATAGAGAACCAAATCCGATTATCATGACAACATTGACTTTTATCGGTCAGGTGTTCATCAGATTAATTCAAATGGTTGTTATACCTTTGGTAATTTCCGCGATTGTAATCGGCATTACAAGTGTCGGTGACAGCAAACAAATCGGCAAACTCGGTTCTAAGATGATATTCTATTACACAATTATCACTGTAGCAGCCGTAACAATTGGTGCAGCTCTCGCACTACTTCTAAAACCGGGATTAGGTGCTGCACACTATATTAATATAGACACGGCAGCAGGTATTCAAGCTCAAGTTGCTGCAACAATTGAAGCTCAAAGAGAAAATTTACTAAACATATTCTTAGGCTTTATTCCAAAAAATCCACTAGCATCTATTGCAAGTGGCGATATGGTTCCAATTATTGTATTTGCATTAATGTTTTCTGTAGCATTAGCAAAAGTCGGAGAAATAAACAGACCATTTGTTAGTTTCTTTGAATCGATATTTGCGGCTACTATGAAAATAACTGATTGGATTATGTGCTTTGCAGCTCCTGGTGTATTCGCACTTACAGCAGTTGCAGTTTCTTCATTCGGTATCGATATCTTTATGAGTATTTCAAAATATTTAGGCGTTTTGGCTCTAGGCTTTGCAATTCAATTCTTTGTTGTGTATCCTGTATTTTTGAAAATATTCTCAAAAGTTCCTGTTCTAATGCTTTACGCAGCTATGGCAGAGGCTATGATGGTAGCATTTGGAACAGCAAGTTCTTCTGCAACATTACCTTTAACAATTGCTTGTTGTGAAAAAAGAGGCATTTCTCACAAAGTTTCAAGCTTTGTACTACCGCTTGGTGCAACACTTAATATGGACGGTACGGCAATGCTTCAAACAATTGCTGTAATCTTCTTAACTCAAGCGTATGGCGTTGCTCTAACTCCATTCCTTGTTATACAAATTGCATTTCTTGCAATCATCGCATCTTCAACTTGCGCCGGCATCCCGGGGGCAGGACTTATAACAATCGCTCTTGTTCTTAATGGCATGGGTTTAAGTCCGGAACAATTGGTTGCAGGTTTCGCATTCTTATTCACAATAGAAAGAATTACAGATATGATGCGTACATTGTTGAACGTAACATCTGATGCAGTCGTTGCTGCTGCTATTGCGGATAACGAAAACGAAATTAATTATGATTTATTGAATAATCCGGAAGCTTACGGAGATATTATTAATTAGATTTTGATTTATATTTATAACAAAACGTGGCGGCTTATGAAATAAGCCGCCACGTCTATTAATATCTATTACAAAAAAATTTTGTTTCCTCTTTACAATTATGCTATGACTGCGGTATCATTAACTTAAGGGAGAAAATTATGAAAGAACAGTTGGAAAACATTTATAACTCAGCAAAAAATGATATAGAAAAAGCTAGTACAATTAGCGATATTGATGAAATTAGATTAAAATATTTAAGCCGCAAGGGTGAATTTAATGCCATAAAAAAGGGGCTAAAGGATTTGTCAGATGAAGATAAAAGAGTTGTTGGTGCGTTAGCTAACAAGATTACTCAAGATTTAGAAGCTTTATTGAAAGAAAAGCATGAAGATTTTTATCGAAAAGAATTAAACGAAAAGCTTCAAAAAGACAGAATTGATATCACATTGAGCGGTAAATACATTCCACAAGGTAAGGTTCACCCTCTAACATCTACAACAAATGAGATTGTTTCAATTTTCCAAAACCTTGGTTTTTCTGTTGTATCACCGGATTTATCACCTGAAGTTGAAACAGAATATTATAACTTTGATATGTTGAATGTTCCAAAAGACCACCCTGCAAGAGATGTTCAGGATACATTCTACGTAAAAAATATGCCTAACGTTGTGCTAAGAAGTCAAACTTCCGGTGCTCAAATTCACGTTATGGAAAATCAAAAACCACCTATCAAAGTAATTTCTCCTGGTAGAGTTTATCGTAATGAAAATATTAACGCAAGAAAAAATAATTTCTTCCACCAAATTGAAGGACTTTATGTTGATAAAGACATTACATTTGGTGACTTAAAAGGTGTGCTTAACGAATTCATCAGATTGTATTTTGGCGCAGCCCGTCCAACACGTTTCAGAAGCAGTTTCTTCCCATTCACAGAACCTTCTGCAGAAGTTGATGTTCAATGCATCATGTGCCAAGGTAAAGGTTGCAGAACTTGTAGCGGCACCGGCTGGTTAGAAGTTCTTGGCTGCGGCATGGTAGATGTAAACGTACTAAAAGGTGTAGGCATTGACCCTGATGTATATTCAGGTTTCGCATTCGGTATGGGTGTTGAAAGACTAGCTATGCTTAAATACGCAATTGATGATATAAGATTATTCTTCAACAATGATAAGAGATTTTTAGAACAATTCTAAATTTAGGAGCAATGGTTTGAAAAAAAACATACTTCTCGTATTATCAATACTGTTTTTGAATATTAATTCTGCCTTCGCAGCAGAAGGTTATTTTACCAGTGCAGCAGAAATGTCAAAAATTCAAAATCAAGTAAGCACCGTTGGGTATAAATTGCTCAATGCAAATGGTATTGATAAGAGAGTTGTTTTTTATTATAAAATTAATTCGACTGTAAATGCTTTTACTTATCATTCTAATAGAGAAATTGTAATTTATCGTGGCTTGTACATGATGCTTGATGATGAAGCTCAATTAGCAGCAGTTTTAGGGCACGAAATTTCTCACGGAATGGATAGCTATAACGGCATCTTTAGAGGCACATTCTCATATTGGAACAATTTCTTTACCCCTAAGAAGTATGAATACAAAGCGGATAAAAGAGCTGTAGATTATATGGTGAATGCCGGCTACAATCCTGTTGCAATGATTGTTATGATGAATAAATCGTTTGGACAAAGACGATATGATTGGCGTTCTTCTCACCCTCTAACATCCAGAAGAATGATGGAAGTTTATGAATATATTTATAAAAAATATCCGGAATATTTGGTTAACAATCCATACAAAACGAACATTTATTACCAAAACTTTTTATTAACTTCAAAGGAAAATCGTGCAAAATTTCAAGAAAAAGTTAAAACTAATTCTGGCAAAAAAGTTAATTATCTGTAAGAAAATATTATCAACAATTTTACTAATGTCCATTTGTAACAGTTGTTGCGCAGCAATAATTATTGACGATTTTGTTGAAAGAACTCTGGATAAAAATCTAAAAATTCATCCTCGCAAGGAAGTTATAATAGAAGATGAGTTTTTGCCAACAAGTGTTACGACGAAAACTTCAAGAAAAATCTCTAACCAACTTCAAAGTGAAGTATTACCTAATATTACAACCACAATTCCACAAAGGAAGAAATTAGTAATATCAGAAGACGAAAAAGAATATGTGTCCGTTTCTATAAAAGAATCTTTCACAACAAAGTCAAAACCGGAAGAAGGCAGTTATTTAGAATTTGTAACAACAGAAAATAAGTACATAAAAGGGAAATTGTACCCTGCAAACACTCCTGTTAAAGCCCGTGTAGAAACATATTCTCCTCGTGCTATGTGGGGTAGTCCTGCCGATATCGTTATCAGTAATTTCTATATAAACGATATTCCTTTATATGGAAATATTTCGAAAACAGGAAAGAATAATACACTGTGGGTTCGTCCGTTAGCTTGCATCACAGGAGTTGCTTTTGGTACAGGATTTTTCTTTATGTTTATAAAAGGTGGACAGGCTAAAATTAATAAAAATGAAAAATTTAAGTTGTATTTTGAATAAGAATAAAGGCGGAAAAGCATAGCTTTTCCGCCTTTATAAAAAAATTAAAACTTTATCTTATTCTTCAGGAACTTCTATTTCCACGTCATCAACATCTTCTTCTTTTTTGATGATATCAATAACATTTTTAGCCATCTCTTTTGCAATAACACTTCTTGTTGAATCCGGACAATTTTGAAGCAAACTAATCGCAGTCCTAAGAGTTCCATCCAAATCATACCAACGACCATGCTTAGATTCATCCATAACATCCTCTGTAGCTGAAACAATATCCTCTACTGATTCATACTCGGTACTTGATAGATGGTGTTCTGTAATAATCTTAATCAGGTTTAGAGCAACTTTAATCTGAGTTTCATCATCAGATTCTTCTAATGTTTTCATTGCAGAAGATAATACCGGATCTTTATCGTACCAGCGTCTTGCATTTGTTGTAAATTCTTCCTTCATAAAACCTCCTGATAACCTTATTACCAGTTCATTATACTATATTTTTTCATATTTGTAAAATAAAAAAATGATGTCCTTTTTATTTAAACATCATTTTTTTGTCAATAATTTATGTAATAGCACGCTCTAAAAGCAATCGTTTTCGCATCGAAATAGGTAATGTTCTATTCTGAATATTTGAATCAATTACATCCATTGCATTTACTTCACTATAAGCTTCTCGTTTTGTTGGCGTAACATTTTCTTCATTAAACAAATTTGCAATAATCAAATCTAAGTCGTTTTCATTTGCATAAGGTCTTTTCAACATGATGTTATCCACATAACTTGTATCCTTAATCGTCGTACTATGACCATTCAAAGAAATTTTTGTTTCTGCATAAGTAGATAACGAATAAAGGTTTTCTACCACTATCTTATTACCCATTCTATCAATTATTACATAAGATAGCAACTCGTTATTTAAACTTATTTTATTTACAACTATATGTTGATTATCGTCTTGATACTCAATAATCCTATCTAATATGTCATATTTATAATGCTGTTCATTTATGTGTTCACTGTTTTTATACAATTTGCGACACACAATTCTATTTAACTCATCATATTTATAAATAGCTAAAAGTTCTGTTCCTGAACGCTTTTTGCAGATACTTACCAACTGATTTTTTCTATTATAATCGTATTCTAAAGAATATAATAAATATCCATTTGTTTGGAAAATAAATTTCAAGGCAAGAAGCCCATTTTTATATGCCTCTGTAACCGCAAGTTTTCCGGTTCTATAATAATTTATTTTAGATATTGAATCGCCAGAATAAAAAATTTCTTTTGATAACACTTTTTCGGGCGTATAGTATTCAACGGATGCCAAACAGCCCTTGGAATCTCGTTTGATTACAACTTCTGTATCCAATTTTATATCAGTCATTTTTGATTGATTAATCGTATCTGATACCCTGTAATAGTTTTTTAAATCCTCTGGAACAGAGAATCTATAAAAAGAATTAGACATCTTACGCTCCAACTTATATCTTATATATAACGCCATCTCCTCGTTATGTATATATAAAGTTATTTAATTTTAATCAATTTCAGCTAAAAATATTATCGTTACATTTGTTAATAAAAAAGTTTCAATGAATAAAAAATATTGCCGAGTCGACTTATATACATTTAGTCTTGGTTATTATACAAATATAATACACAATTTACGAACCCAAAGATTGGAGTCCCAATATGGCTTTATTAACAGACACAGAAAATAAAATTGCAGACATGGTTGCATTCGGAATCGATTTGAATGAAATATCAGCAAAATTATCGCTTACTCCGGAAAAAACAAGAGAACACATTAATAATATTTGCAAAAAAATTTGTTATAGACAAACTGTTACATTAGAACAAGCCGTTGCAATGTGTTTATAATTTTATTATTTTTTATTTTTCATTTTCACTTCAATAATCTTGATAAAAGCATTATTTCTTAAAGTCTCCATAACCGCAGTAATTTCTTCTTTTGTTGTCGTTTTAATATTCAAATCTTGTTTAAATTTATCAGAACTTCCTTTAATGCGAATCCTGCGTTCAAGAAACAATCGCAACACTTAGAACATGCGTTTATTTTAAACTTATGGATTGCCACGAAAATCATAAATTTTCTCGCAAAGACATTATTATAAAGTTATTAGAAGAGTAAATAAAATTTATTTAAAATAGCTTTCCACTTTCAATTTGCTAATTATCTACGTGCAAGGGTAAACAAACAATATACATGTAACACCACCAATGAGGCAGAATTAGTAGGAAACTTTTGTCCCCCTCGCCCCTTGTGGGAGAGGATAAAATAAAATAGTTTAGTGACTTTCCTACGTGCGTAGCACTTTTCAACTTTCAACTTGTTAATTGTTCACGTACGTAGTACAAAAAAAGAGCCGATTAGGCTCTTAGAATTAAGAATAGCTGGAAGTATGAAAAAGATTTAATAATTATATTTAACTCCGATTAAGATTTATATGCTATTCGACAAGTTAGCAATTTGATATTGCTCTAGTGGGGAATATTGATAACAACAAAGCAGAATTTAAAATTAAATCCTGCTTTGTTGTTTCTTTTGTTTTTGTTGGGGTAAAACCCAACCACTAGTACAAATTTCTATATCAATTAATTAGTAACCGTATTTTGCAGCCGCTTCCGGATCAACAGATTTTAATTGAGCAATTTGATCTGGTGTTAAGTTTTTGAATTTTTTAAACATAAATTCAACTGTACTTTGATAAGGTCGACCTTGTCCATCTATTCTCAATACAGACTTTGGTTGAAGAGTTGCAGGACCTTCTGCTCCAACATATTTTGTGCCTTCAGGTACGACTTTGAATGCCCCTGGAGCCTGTTTAGTTGCAACTATTGGCTCGTACGGTTTCAATGTAGCCGGATCAATATATGATTTAGTACCATTATTTGCAAATTTTGCGTGATTTACATAAGTTTGTGCAAATTCAACACCTTCAACAGCATTGTTATCACCAGGGCCATATTCTACATGCATATAACCTTTTGGAGCATTAGGGTCAATATATGATGGTTCACCCCAAGAAGTTTGAACATAATACTTGCCACTAGTTGCATCGTAAGATACTCCTGGGTTATTTGCCAAGTTTTGCTCTACTGTCGAATTTGGATCAATATTGATTTTATAAGTTTTTGTTGGTTGACCATCTCCTTGATATGATACTTCAACTCCATTCCTTGTTGCATTTGCACCTTGAGTAATTACACCGGTTTTAACATAAGTATAATTAGCCTTTGCATTTCTTGCACTAATTTCAGCTGCATTTTTCATTGTATTTATAAAACCACCATCTGTTTTAACTCCGGCACTTTCAGCAGCTTTCCAAGTTGAACCTTTAGTTGCTCTGGCTAAAATAATACCGCTAGTACCTGTTCCAACATTTTCTAATGCCGCTTTTGCTTCTGTATCAGTTTTAGCATTTGCTGCATCATATACACCCTTTGCAGAAGTTCCAGCTGCAAATGCAGTACCCAAGCCCCACAAAATAGGTGCTGCAGCACCACCGGTAGCAGCCATAGCCGCTGCTCCTAATCCGACTGTGATTGCCGTAGCAATCGGATGATTAATTACAGCTTTAGGAATACCACCAAACAAACCTTTGGCAAAACTAGTTGCCCCCTCTTTTAAAGATAATTTACCGTCATCTTTGCCATCAGTACATTTTTTATCTTTGTCTTCCAAAAAGTCTGCAGTACCGTTAAACCCAATTTTTCTTAACAAACCTCCAAAAAACGTATCATTGTCAGTTTGTTTTAAATCTAAAATATGTCCTTCTTGCATTAATTTTTCAAGAGCAGTTTTTTCTGAAATTTTATTTCCTTGCAAGCCTTTTGTAAGACTTTCTGCCTCTTGAGTTGAAAGTCCTAACTTTTGAGCTTCATCACGATCAATAGTTTTGTCTTTTATAATTTCTTTGGCTTGTGCCATAGTAACGCTTTTAATTTCTGCTGCCATATCCTCATTCTCCTTTTCCTAACTTTTGGCTAATCTCTTGTTAATGTAAACTTTTACTATCTCTAATATCCTCGTCAAGATATTATTATCGGTATCCCTGTGTTGAATTCGAATCCCTCGTGTATACATTTACAAAAACAAGAGAAAATGAAGAATTGCACAAAGCAAAGAATCCCCTATTCTATGCTATTCTATTCTATTCGGCATTATTCCTTAATGTGAGCCTATTTAAAATTCGCATTTACATTTCTTTACATTGTTGTTATTTTCTTTACATTCTTAACAATTTATACACAAAAAGACTTCCTGCTAAGGAAGCCTTTTTTACTTTTTATCAATTATAACTCACGTCATTAAATATGTTACTATCAACTACAGACACACAAACAGACTACAATATATCAAAAACTGTATATGTGCTTTTCTAGTTACTTCTCAGCAACTACCAGCTAGCTTTAGTTACACCTGGTAATAAACCTTGGTGAGCCATTTTTCTTAAACAAATTCTGCAAAGACCGAAATCTCTGTGGAAACCGTGAGGTCTGCCGCAGATGCTGCATCTGTTATGAAGTCTAACTTTTGGGTATTTACCCTTAGCAGCTAATAATTCTCTTGCTTGTTCTTTGTTTATCATCGCTTTTTTAGCCATGATTTTCTCCTTTATAAAAATTAGTTTCTAACTATTTATCTGGTACAATCGGGATTTTGAAATCCATCTGTACTACCTATCAACTACTATTATTTGTTCATTCCTTTGAATGGCATACCTAATAGTCTTAATAATTCTCTTGCTTCATCATCTGTATGAGCAGTTGTGATAACAGATACGTTCATACCTTTTACCAAATCAACTTCTTCATAAGTGATTTCAGGGAACAAAG